>OFAW01000055.1_pt1 | contig 17850 bp, 28 predicted proteins | sample 1520341 | NCBI WGS metagenome assembly OFAW01 (sample SAMEA3696446, study PRJEB22514) | metagenome | biome: water; feature: marine; material: hydrothermal vent | place: Pacific Ocean | collected 2014-08-12 | depth 1521 m | reverse complement strand
TAAATATTATAAACATAACTGAATCATATCTCAATTTAGATAGGTTTAATTTAGGTTTATAAACTAATTTTCCCTTATTTGTCCCCATCACTTCTATAACAGAATAAGCATAAATTATTAAGGATATAAACAAAATTGCAGTGAGAAGTAATATAATATATGAGCTCATAAAAAAATACACTAAACCAATTAATGCAATTATTGATGTTAAAACAATTAAATTTAAGATGAATGGATTAATTCCCCTCATAATCCCCCTTATTTTTATTATATTGCATAATTTTAGTCCATCCTTATTTTTGGTTTTAGACCCAATTCTTTAATCATTCTAATTACATCCTTTAAATTTCCTGTTTTTGGGTTTCCCACTCCTTTTATATTCATAGGATGATTATCAGGAATTACTGTTGCTATGTTGCTTGCTCCTCCCATCAGTGCAAACTGCATGAGCTCAGCCCCAATCGTCGGGGTTGGTGATGTAATTCTTATGTCTGGAAACATCAATCTTACAATTGCAATGGTCTTTGCCTGCTCCAATGAAGAACATCTTGGATGGTTTTCCATAGGGGTTCCTTTGTATGGATTGAATCCCATAATTGGTATCTCATCAACATCGAGCTCCTTTAAAAATAGGAGATGATTTACTCTATCCTCATGACTTTCTCCAACCCCCAATAATAAACCTGATGATAGTTCTATATCGTATTTTTTAACCAATTTACAAACTTCTATTCTATCCTCCAATTCTTCCCCGGGCTTTATTTTTTTAAATAATTCTTTGTTTGTAGTTTCCAAATTACAGCAAATGGTGTCTATGCCGTATTTTTTCATTTCTTTTATGGATTCCTCTGTTAAATCTGCACCTGCATTTACTAAAACCTCTAAGTTGGTATTTTCTTTAACTATCTTTAGAGCTCTTAATACTTCCCCACCTTCATAACCGTGGGCAGATGAACAACTTACACGACATATCCCACTTTTATCTATTGCAATAGCGGAGTTTTTTATCTCCTCATCTGATATTTTAAATGGTGTGTAGTATCCCTCTTTTGAAGTTCCAGACGCAAAACCGCAGTATAGACATTTTGGATGAACTTTGCAGATATTCGTTATATGTATTGTTGATGTAATTTCTATCTCTTTTTTAAAATAATCTCTTACTTCTGATGCAATACTAAATAATTTTAAATAATCCTTCCAATGGGTAATCTCGAATAACTTTAAAGCATCTTCTTTTGATAGTAATCCCTGTTTTACATCAATTTCTCCATTTTTTAAATCTTGAAAATTGCTTTTTATTTTTGAAAAATTCATTGCATCACCAAAACTGTAAATTATAGTTTTCATTAGTAAAAATAAAAAGGAAATAAAATAAAAAAGTATATTGCCGTGCAATCACAAATCTGTGAGCAACGAAAATGATTATGGTTTTATATTACATCCACAATCGCATTTGTCATCTTTACCATGTTTTTCAAGAACTTTTAATGCTGATGGAAGGATGTCTGCTAATGGACCGAAGCACATACTGTCTGCTGTTCCAGTTAAAGCTTTTGGGTCTAATTTATCTTCCATGTTTCTAATGCCTTCTTTTCTCATTAATTCCAACATTTGTGTGATAGCTTCATCTGCCATCATCTGAGCGAAGTCAGCAGGAGCTCCTAATATTTTTGTAACTGCATCTCTGTATGCCAATATTGCCGCATAAACTGGTGCGGTAACTGCTGAACCCATATCACATACAGGGCTGATTAAGTTTGCAGGTAATTTGAATGCGTTTCCTCTTGCTTTTTTAGCTATTTCGTAGAGTTTTTCAACAGCTTCTTCTGATGCAAATCCTTCTGAAAGGAATATTTGCCCTTTCATTTCAGGAACTGCTCCTGGGTGGTATGAAATAATGTTTAAATCATCTCTTCCTAAATCTTTGAAAATTTTTGCGAATTTTGGTGTTGGAATGGTGCATGCATGTGTTACAATTGCACCTTCTTTTATAGCATCTGCGAATTTTTCAATAATTGCTGGCTGGCTTCCCCCTTTTGGCAACCATGTAATTACAATATCTGCATCTGCTACTGCTTCTCTATCGTCAGAGGTTACTTTCAATCCAACTTTTTCTGGATGGACAAAATGAATACATGCTTTTGGTGGTTTTGGAAGTTCTTTTGCCTTAGCCTTAACAGCATCTCTAATAGCAGGCATTACCTTTTCAGGCTCTCCTGCTAGGTGAGCTTCCATAACTTCTTTTGGGTCAAATTCGTCAATTACGACGATTCCTGGCTCTTCTGCAAAGCAAGGGTCAGAAACTACAACTTCATCAACTTCTGGGATTAAATGTAATAATTCAGCCCCCATTGTGATTGTAGAGTGTGTCATTGTGATTTCAGGTATTCCTGCTTCTTTTGCAACTTCTGCTGCTCTTGAAAAGTTTGTAATACCACTTGCTGCGTGTGTTCTATAACATCCTGCTCCTAATATAGCTATTTTCAAAATATCACCTCAATTTTTGTAATAAATTTATTTTATAAAATAATATAAAAACTTATCGATTTGATTTAAGGTATCAATATACCTAAAAAAAATATTATGTCCTGTATTAATTTAATTAATACTTATGAATAATATTAAAATTGTAAATCTAAATACACTCTTTAAAAAGGTTAAGCCATAGTCGAAAGAGCCTTAAACTTATAATAATATATTTAAATTAATCGATATTACCATATAAAAATAAAATCTCGCAAATCTCTTTCGAGATTTGCTTGATTTCTTCACATTCTTTCAGAAAAGCCAGGGAAGGGATTTGAACCCTTCTGAAGCGGATCTGCAGGTGGGGGAAAATATTTTGAATATAAATTTTTATAAAATGTATTTGAGGTGAAATTATGGCAAAAGGATACTCTGCAATCACTGTCAGAGAAGAGATAAAAGATACATTTGATATATTATACACCACCCATGGGAGACGGATGGGATATAAAACAAAAGAGCAGTTTGCAGAAGCAATTATAAAAGAGTATGTAAAAAATCATAATTTAAATAAGGTTACTGTGAAGTTTGAGGATTAGTCTGATTCCCTAAAATTTTTCCAAAATATCCTTTTTTATATGCATAATACCCAATAGCCACGAGGGACAATATTATAATTATCCCCAGTAATATTGAAGTTGAACCGTCTGAATCACCTGAGGTTATTTTCACTGTATTTGTATTTGCAGATGCAGATTTTGAATTTTTTTCATATATTTTTATATACTCTATCCAATTTGACCTATGGACAGACCTCCCAGCAATTAGCAATGGTAATTCCTGCCCAATGTATGGATTAGGGCATCGATAAAGGAGGTTATCGTCCCTATAAAATAAGATATTATTATCTTCAAATTCTATTTTATATGTATGGGGAGCTCCATCATTTAGACCGGGGATAGTTCTTTGGTTATCACCTGCACGACAAATTATTGCATTATTAACCTTCATATTTCTATCAGGATTATGTCCATATATACCAATTGTTATTGAGTATGGAATATGCCTATCAGAGTAATTATAGTTTTTTCCAAAACCAATATGGTAAAACATGTCCCATATATTCCCAGGGGCTTGAAGGGCTCTGAATTCGAGACACATGCCATTTTTTATTTTGAATCTTTGTTTTGAATACGAACCACTTGCATAACTTCCATCCCCATTTACATAATACTTGCTATTTTTTGTATATGGGCGAGGACTCCCAAAATTTATCCAGTTATTGAGGTTGCCAAAATCATCGAAAAATATTTCATTCGTCATATTATCCCTTCATTATTCCTCTTTTTGATTTGCATTATTTTTAGAATATAATGCATATCCAATAATTGCAATTACCACTAAAATTACTGCAAATCCTATCAGTGCTTCATTTCCATTTCCAACAGTTGTTGAATCTGATTTATTGTTTATGGTAGGACTTGCCGCACTTGCTCCAAGAACTGAACCTGCCGCCGCACCTACTCCCGCCGCCGCAATACCAACTTTTGCCGCAGGTTTTGATAATGTTTTCCCAATGGCTTCAAAAATACTCATATTATCACCATTTTTAGTTTTCCCCTGATGAATTATAGCCGACTCCTTAGGTTTTGTATGGTTTGGGCTCATCTCTATTAATTTTTTTATATCTTCATCAGTTGCCATCTTAATGTTTGGATGAATCCTATGAGCCATACTCCAAGGGATAAATATACAACCATTCGTTCTATACTTCATTATTTACCACTCCTGTAAATCAAGTATCCAACTATACCAAGTATTAGCAATAAACCCAATATTATCCAAATATTTTCATTATCATTATTTGCCCCTTCTATATCCAACCGACATGGAAATGCCACATAACAGTATTTTCCGTCAATTTTATGCCTTTGCAATTCATAACCTGATTCCCATCCATGAACTATATCTTCATCACTTCGAGGAGGTAGCGGTTCATTGCTAACCTGAACTATTTTAATGTTTTCTAAATTCGATGCATCTATTGTAAGAATCGCCTTTGTTGCGTTGGGATATACTTTTTTTACTCTTTCAAGAACATCCAATGTTTTGACAGGCACTTTATACCACTTTATAAAATCATCCTGTGCCTGCTTTATCATTGATGGATTTGATGAATATGTAATCAAATTATCATCTCCATTATGTGCAAGAACAGACGCCAACCCCAATGTTGCCCCTCCAAAATACTTTCCAAGTTTCAGGACTTTTAGGGATTTCCCTGCAACACCAAGAGGACGCACTGGCAATGTAATTAAATCCACGCCAGCCCATAAATAGTCTGATGGTTTTTCAGCACCGCCAGATGCCACTTTGACAATGTCCATGGGAAGAATACTTGCCCCCAAACCTTCGATAAAACTTAATGCATCCCCATCTTTAAGTCCCTTCTCTATTTTCTCATCTCGCCAGTGCGTATAATTCGTGGCTTCTGTTCTTACTGCATCAATTAGCCCCATGCTATCGCCTTTTTAAATATATTGCAATTAATACCAGTGCTAAAATACTAACTCCCGCTATTAAGTATTTAGAATTTGCATTTTGTTGGTTTGATGAATTATTATTATTTGATGAATTATTATTATCATCATCTAATGGAGTATTATAATGTTTAACTATTTCCAATTTGCAAGGTATTTTCACCCTAACATACAAACCATCGTATTTACCTATTCGTTCATATTCAGTTCCCTCATATATGAGAGTGTTTCCATTTCCATCACTCAAAACGCATTTTTTCATCCATCCCCGTACAATTTTTTTTGAACTGCTTGAACTAAATGGGTAATCCCTCATTGAATATCCAATGTCATACATTGACACTTTTCGACGATTCATTAAGTACATTTTCTTTTTAAAAATTAGTGTTAAGTATGCTGAATCTACATCGGGTATTGATGAATCTTCTTTACGGGCATCCTTAAATCTTGAAGTTACATCAAGCGTGATTTGGAATGAACCATCAGATTCCTTATGAATTCTTGCGTTTTTATAAAATTGCCCATTAGGATTTGAATTAAAAAATTTCAAAACCCGATTTGCACATTCATTTATTAGTGCTTGCATATCTGTCATTTTATCACTTTTTATTCTAAACTTTCAAACTCGGCATTATCTATCAACTCTGAATCCACTACGAGCTCTTTAGACAATACCTCAATACTCCCTTCACTCAAACTTTCAAGAGCAAAATATAATTTTTCATTTAACAATCTCCATCCTTTTATCCCTAACGTGTCATGTGTAATCTCATCGCAGAAGTTAATATATAAAGCCCCTTTTGGCTGGAACTTATTATTACAATTCATTTTGTTAATCATCTTTGCAGAGAGATAATCCACCATATACAAATCTATTTTAGTGTTTCCTATGCCTCTAAGACCTATATTTTTAATAATATCATCTGTTCGTTTTCCATTTTTACCTCTGATGATAACTATTGCCTCCTGCATAGCATTTGTGGAGTGCATCCTCAAAACTTCCTGATAACTAATAGTATCAAATGATTTTTTAAACACATTTACGGTTCTCTCAATGATTTTATTTGAAAAGTCCATGTCAGTATTTACAGTCGTAATAATCCCATCAACAGATTTTATTGATATGTTAGTTCCAACTGACTGATTTACCGTGAGTGAAATATCAAAATCATCATACTGGCTTGCAGAAAATGGACCCTCAATACACAATGGAACTTCAATTGATGCTATACCATTTTTTGGGACATTGACAGTTCCATCTGCATTGAAATATGAACCTGAAAACTGATTTAATACGCATAGTTTGAATGCATCCACTTCAACAAGTGCCGTCTTATTGTTTTTTCTTAAATTCAATTTGATTTTGTTTAGAATGTCTTCAACTGGAACATTTGCATCTTTATCCCCGCCGTTTTCCACTTCCACAAGCAACCTTGTATATATTTCAGTTGTGTTTTTTGTTGAAAGTTCGAGAATAGGATTATTCAATGATAATGTGTTAGCATAACTGTTCTTTGTGAGCATAATTTCCCTCCAAAAAATTATAAAAAAAATTATTTTTTTAGCATTTCAATGACTCCTTCTAAATACGCTATCCTTTCCCTCAGTTGCTGTCTGTCTTTTTCTAAATTATTGATTTTTAGCTTCTATATGGGAAAGTTTAATGTCATGTTCTTTTATTTTATTGTCCTGATGTCTTTCGTGATAGACTGATTCTGCTGTATTTTTCATTTTCATTCCAGCTATTGAAACCACAGCCCCAAAGGTTGCTCCTGCAACCATGATGAAACCCAAGTCGAAAGCAGACATATTTTCAAGCATATTATACACCTCTTTTTGTTGGTTGATATTAGATATACAAATGTTATTTTTTGTAAAAAGAATATATAATGCTTATTTTTTCAATATATGGCGATATATTTAATTAATGATGTATAGATGTCGAGATATAGCGATATATGGGCATATAGACGTTTAGAAATCAAAGTTGTAATATAATAACATAAACAAAATAACCATTGTAAAAGGCAAATTCTGGTTGATAAAATGAAAGCAAGCATTATGTTTGGAGATATTGAAGGTGAAGAGGATGAGGAAAAAAGCACCAAAGAACAACAAGAAGATAACGGACTATACAAAGTCGAAGAGTTCGAAGAAAAAGGGGAATGTCAAGAAAATGAACCCTTCGAACAAAGCGAAGAAGATTTCCAAGAGGAGCAGGACAAAGAGAATGGAGACATTGAAAATGAAGAAGAATTTGAAAATAAAACTAATGAAAATCAGATGATTGAAGATGTCGAGAATTTAAGATATGATGATGTCGAGAAATCTAAACATGATGATGACTTATCAGAGCTCGAAGACATGGCACTTGATGAGTTGGATAATATTGAAGAAGTTGATAAACCTCCCAGTAGTGATAAAGAAGAACCCTTTGAAGATGATGATGAGGAGGACTATCCAGAAGATGATGATGAGTTTAGGGAAATATCTATTTCCTATGATGATAAAAATATTCCAAATTTTGAAGTTATTCCAAAGAAAGTAAATATAAAGCCCCCTTCATCTCTAAAAGATTGTAAAATTGAATTTGTTCTAAGATATGCATTTTATTTTTATTTCCTTGGATTGGCATATATCTACAAACTTGATGAAAAGCCCGAGTTTGTGGAAAAATTCATGGAGAAATCAAAAAAACAGATTGATTTGTTGATATTAAGATTAGAAAAAACTGCCGTTCAAATTGCACCAAATACATATAAAAAAATTGTTGAAAATTCGGAAATCATTGGAACATTACTAATTGCGGTATCACTGCATTATAACTTCCATACGCTTGCTATGGAATACAAAAAGTCAAAGAGTCATGGGGAGAATGATGCAAAACACATTTCACAAGAAAATCAGAAAACCCAGGACCCAATAACCCCACCTATTCAAAAGGTTGAGGTAATGCCCAATACCCAACAAATATTAAGTCCATATTAAGAAGGTGAAAAAATGATTTTATTAAAAATTGTAGATGAAAATAAAGAGATTTTATATAAAAAAGAATTCTCATCAGAAGGACTAAAAAAGGCATCAAGTTTTGCATCTGGTATCAGTGGTGCTCTTCCTGCGATATTGCCAATGATTGGACTTGGGGGAGAAGACATTGGAGAGGATGATTTATTAATTCTACCAGTGGCACAGTTGATGCTGGAACATGGAGCAAAAGGAGTTTGCACATTCCAGACTAAAAGGGCAATTTGGGAAAAAGAAATAAAGCCAATTATAGAGGGAAAACATGGAGATACCAACACCACCAAAGCAACCTACAATCAAGCATGAATGTGTATTGGGGGCAAGTGGTTCAGGAAAATCCCATTATATAAAAACTAAAATCCTGCCTAAATATTTGAAAAATAAAAATGTGCTAAAAATCATCATAGACCCAGACGAAGACTATGATTATCTTAAACTTCCATCATTCAATTTGAAAAGACTAAATTTTAATGAAATGGTTGGGAAGTTAAAGGAAAAAAGAAGTGTTAGGATAGTAATACCCGACCCACTGTCAAAAGATGAGTCAAAAGAAAAATTTGAGAAACTCGATGAGTTGTATATGTTCATATTGAAAAATTATAAAAAAATCTATTCATACTGCAAGGCAAAAGGTATGGTTTTACTAATTGATGAGGCTCATGAATGCGGAGCTCATGCTAAAAATATTAGCATGCCACTTGTAGCACTATTGAAAAGAGGGAGAAAAAAGAACATCAAAGTTATTTTGGCTACGCAGAGAGTGGCATATTTCTCTACTGAAATAAGAAGCCAATGCCAAATTGATATATTATTTAGAGTAGGGGATGATACGGATAAGGACAGGTATAGGAAGATAAGCGGTGAAGTTTTGAGATGGTTGGAGAACTCTAAAAAGGAATATCCTTATGTTAAGATACACACCCCAACAGGAAAAATACTTGAAAAGAATGTATGAGGAAAAAATATGGAGGCGTGGAAAATACAGATGATAATATGTATTATGTCGATGGCAGGATTACTATGGATACGACGGATACGCAACAAAGAGATTAAAAAAATAAAATTAATGAAAATAAGAAAAATGAACACATAATGAGGGATACTATGGATGAAAAAGATAAAAAAATACATCTTTCCTTTTTTGTTTTATTTTCTATGAATGTATTTTATGCTTTGATTAGTCAGAGTTTTATTTATTTAGTTTATTTTGTATTTGCATTGGTTGTGGCATATTTTGTGGTGTATCCAGATAAATTTTTTCTTGTCGTCGATGATGCAAAGGTGTTTGGTAAAAGGGTTATCACTATTGGCAAAAGGCGTTCTTGCAATAGTGTTAATATGGATAAGGGCAACAAAGGAACTAATGTTCCTGATGAAATGGTTCTGGATAAAGATGACCACAAAGGACATGAAGAAAAAAGAGTTGGCAGTGAAGATACTGAAAACCGTAGGGAAAGAAGCAATGATGCACTTTATTATTAAGGGGTTGATAAGTTTAGGACTTCCAAGTTTTGTCATAGTATTGGTTAAGGTGATTGTAGAAGTGTTTGGAAATTCATAAAATCTTAAATCAACCTATACATTTGTAAATAGTCATTACCTTTATCATCTGTCCTGCTTTGAAGCACTTTAAATTTATTTCTTTCGTAAAATTTTTTTAAATTTTCATTATTTTGAGTTTCAATTAATATTATTCTCCCACCAGCAATTGAACTTGCGTCATATATCATGTCAATGGCATGATTTAATATTTTATCCCCACTAATTCGATACCTGTATGTATCATTCTTTCCAAGTTGTCCTATTAAATATACTGGATACACTTCCTTATTTTCCCTGGAAATACCATCCAGTTTTTGAAGTAATTTTTTTGATGCTTGTTTGATTTTAACAGTAGATATTGTTAATGTATAGTATGCCAAAAGATGATTGGAGTTCTTCTCAAAAATTAAATATGTTCGGCTTTTATTTTTCTTCTCAAACAAGATAGAGGAATTTTTTAAAAACTTTTCAACTTGTTTATTTTTGGTGCAGGAAAATGAATTTAATAATTCTTTTATTTTATTCTCATCCTGCACCTTCAATAAATGCTTCAAAGGAACTATAACTTTAATTGTTCTGCCCATTTTTTACCCTCTTCAATCTTCTTATGTATTCTTTTAATTCTATATTCGGGTATCTCTCCTGTGGGCGTTTCTATCAAATCCTTTAAAAATTTATCTGCTACTTTTTTATCTTTTATAACAATTACATTGCCTTCTTCCATTATTGATGCCATAATTTCACCTTTTTATTTTTAATATTATATTGTTTTTTATATTTTATATTTGTTTCCTAATATTGATAAGAACCTATCGGAGCTCCGATAATCAAAGTGCAAAGATTATAAAAATTGCATCAATACCCTATCGATTATGTGCATTTATTGTAATTTTTATAAATTATTTTGTCGGGGCATATTTTTTAAAGTTTTCCTTATTAGAAAATAGTTTAATGATGCAAACGTGCAAACAGTGTTTGCAAAATGCAAACGGTTTTATGGCTTTATATGTTTTATACTCTTTGGTATGTGTCGGTTTGCATGTTTGCATACTTTTTTAAATGTAGTAATTTTCAATGTTGAAAGTGCAATTTTTGATGTTTGAAGGTGTAAATTTAGCACAAAAATTTTTTTATGCAAACGTGCAAACGGGGATATATAAAACATATTTTTTTCTATACTCTTTTAAAATCGTGTGAATTATGCAAACGGTTGTTTGCATGTTTGCATAATATCCGTGAATATAAATTAAAATAAATTTTAGTTATGTTTTCTTATAGGAAAATAATTATTTTTGAGACAAAAAATAAGCCGCCATACCCAACAGTAAAACTATACCAACTAATGCTAAAAATTCATTTCTTTCTTCTGCTATTTTCTTTTCCTTTTCAAGTATTTTAGTAAGTTCCTGAGCTTCATTAGGTGTTATGGTATTATCATAAAGTTTTTGTGTAAGTTCCCTTCTCCTTTGAATTTCATAATCTGATAAAGTTATTGACATATAACCACCAAGGCTATTTTTCGATTTTTTTAATAAATTCTTCAAAATATTTTATTGATACTTCCAATTTTCCAAAATCCTTATCAATATGTTCATACTTACTTTCCAATCGTTCAATCCTTTTAGTTAATTCATTAAAGTTTTTATCACAATTGTTGTATCGTTCATTAAATTTTCCCTTCATTTCAGCAATGGCTTTCTGATTTTCATGAGCCGTCATATATTTGTATTTCACAATTGTTATTCCAACTCCAATAATCATTCCCAAAAATATTTTTAGAAAATCATATAATAAATTATTGTCAATTATCATATATATCCCAACAATAGTAATGAAAAAAATTATTTTTTTAGTGTAATGTGGTTGGCATTGCCTATGATGATGTTATTGTTCCCTATGGTTATGATTAATCAGTTAGGATAACGCCTACAATAGAAAATAGTATAACGGTTATTATTGCCCCTACAAATCCAAACATTCCGACAGCAAAGAACAAAGAAATTAAAAATAATACTATATACAAAATTCCATAAAGAATTCCTATTGTCCCATACGTATCCCAAAATTTAACAATTACTTTAATTGAAAAAAATAAGAATAACAAGGCAATAATTATTGTTTTATCCATTTTGTATCCCCCATATAGCCTTATTCAAATTTCAAAAGTAAAAAAGCTATTTTTCAGAGTTTAATGCTTTAATTAGCAGTAGTGAGAATATTAACAATGCCAATAATAGCATGCCGTTTTTATAGTTATCTGGTTTCTTTGGTAGTGGTTTTGGGACAGGATGTCCTTTTTCCATTAGAAACATTTCAAATTCATCTTTTAGTTCTGGGATGTCATTAACTACAATGCTGTATATTTCTTTTAAATCATCATAAGTTGCTAAACATCTATCAACCTTCTCTAACAACTCCAAAAACCTATTTCTCTTAACTTCTGGGACCCTATGGATTACTGCAATTACCTTCTGCTCAAACCGAAAGTCATATATATTTCCACGCAAGAGTATATTATGTGGTTTTCTTCGCATTTTACCACCTGCCCTACAAATTTTTTAACACAAAAACAATCATTATTTTTTTATATGCACATTCTTAGCTACGATGTTGTTGTTCCCCACAGAAATAACAACATCCTTTGAATTATTAACAGATATTGAAGATATTCGCTCTCTTTCCAAATCTTCAATATCTTTATAAATTTTTATTGCCTTTTGCCCTAATTCCGTTAGTGAATATATGGATTTAGGAAATTTTTTTGAGTCATCGATTACTTCTTTCTTAGTTATTAATCCGCATTTTAAGAGTTCTTTTAGAATTATGGATAATGAAGACCTATCCATTTTTAATTTTTTATGTAATGCCCAAAAATGCAGTTCCCCATATTTTTGTAAAGTTAATAACACTCTTTTTGTATTCTTTTTTGCCAGAACCCTTAGCATGTTTTCCCATTCGTTTTATAATCCATTTATAACAATATTCAATATTTATGTATATAACAGAATTTAATCAACTGACAGAAAAATATATATACTATGTTTAAACATATTAACAGTTGAAAATTTTCAACTGTTGTGATATTATGACCACCAGTACAGTAATGCTTAAAAAAAATATTGTTAAATGTGGCAATTCCGCACATATTCTAATTCCAAAAAAGTTTATCGGAAAACGGGCAAAAGTGATAATTGAAAACAATGATGAAAAAACAGGTGGTAAAAATGAATGTAAAAATAGACGATAAAAAAAAGAATATAAAAACTTATGACGCCACTTTATCTTTAACAGTCAAGCCATATAAAGGTTTTCCTGCTGTTCTCATCTCCTACGGGGAAATTTACGAAACAACAAGGAACGAGATAGTGGATCACCAAATAGAAGGACACACCCAAATAAATTCAACAGCAGAATCACCAGAAGAACTTTACGAAATACTTCTTTTATTCAGGTCTTACTTAGAAGGTGCAATACTAAATATAAATGAAAATATCCAAAAATTAGAAAAGGAAATAGGGGGAGGAAATAATGGTGAGCATTAGAATAATGTGGAATTCAGAAGGGGAAGAGCAGGACGCAAAGTATGTTGTGGAGAAAATAAAAAAAGCATTCAAATTAAAAAGATGGAGTTGCTCTACAAGTAAAATATACAAGAACAGAAGAGACTGCGGAGGAAGAATATATATTACCTTATGGAAAAAGTAGGGGATACAATGAGTATATCAGAAGAAATATTAAAACATATCGAAAATGGCACAGATTGGGACGAAATCTATGAAGAATTAACAAAACGCTATCCAAAAGGCTCAGTCTCATCGGCTAAAAACAGATTAATAAAATCAGGAAAAATTAAAGAAGAAACCATTAACGGTAAAAAAATACTCTCAATAAATACAAAAGAAGAGGAAGAGCTCATATCAGATGTGGATGCGTATATATTCGAATACAGCAACGAAATAAAAGAATACTTCAAACATATAATATTGGATAATCCACATAACAAAACATTTAACATAAAAGAATTCTGCCTAACATACCCACAATTGGCAGAAATAAACGACATCATAATTAACAAGCCGTTAGATGCAAGGGAGATATTAACAAAACTATACAAAGAAACTTATGAGCAATATACAACCGAAGTTTCAAATATTCATCAAATAAACATTACAAATCCATTAAATTCAAGGAAAAGACTTTCAGAAATTGGGGCAAATGATATAAACAAACTGGTAGAGTTTGAAGGCTCAATTATACAGGCATCAAAAAACATGCCAAGAACACATACCGCACAATACTTATGTATGAACTGCGGAACTATGAAAACTGTTAAACTCGATTTTTGGGAAAATCCTGAAAGGAAAAAAATCACCTGTTCATATCCAAGTTGTAGTAATGAAAAAATGGCATTAAATACCAAAGATGAAATAAATTTCCAAGAGTTAATTGTCCAGCAGTTGGAAGTTTCACAAGATGGAAAGCAACACACAGGAACTGCATTTGTCGAAGACCTACCAGAACCAACATTTTCAGGAAAGTATGTTTTTACAGTAGTCCCTATAATGAAATATAAAAAGAACTCATCAGTTGCAGATATTTTTCTATACATTGTAGGTATGAAGAGCATTGACAACATAGACCTAAACATTGCAGATGAAGACATTAAGAACATACACAAAATAGCAGAAGACCCGAAAGTAATTGAAAAAATATCTAACTATATGTTTAGGGACACCGTAGGAATGGAGGAAGTTAAAAAGGCTATATTCCTACAACAGATAAAGGGAGTTAAAAAGGAACACTACAAAAGGCATAATATAAACATCCTATTAATCACAGACCCGGGAATTGGAAAATCTACACTGATGTATCAACTTCAAAAATACCCAAATATAAAATATACTTCAATGTCAAACGCATCAAAGGCAGGTTTAGCAGGTGGATTAGTTAAAGAAAAAACAGAATTTGGAGAGTCATGGACTATCAAAGCAGGATTGTATCCACAGGCAGATGGTGGGACTGTATGTTTAGATGAGATTACCCACAATAAAGAAGTGCAGGAGTGCATCCATGATGTGATGGAATCCCAAAAAGTATTCATTACAAAGGTAAATACAACCATATCACTACCAGCCGAATGTGCAACCTTAGCCGCATGCAACCCCAAATTTGGTAGATTTGACTCTAATTTATCAATACCTGAGCAAATCAATTTACCGTCCCCATTGTTATCAAGGTTTGATTTAATATTTCCATTAAGAGATATTCCAAATAAAAAATCAGACAAGGAATTGGCACTTCAAATACTAAAAAGAGGAAATGACAAAATCAAAGGAATCGAAAAGAAGGAATATATAAACGGTGTTGAATTATCAGACGAATTAATATCAAAATATCTAATTTACGCAAATGAGAATTACAGACCTTACTTATCCGACGAAGCCATGGAGTTAATCAGTGAGTTTTACATTGAAATGAGAAGTTTATCAAAAGAAGGCATCACAATCACATCAAGACAGTTAGAATCAATATCAAGGATAGCGGAAACAATCGCAAAAGCCAAGTTAAAAGATATTGTTGGGAAAGAAGACGCAAAAGAAGCCATTGACTTAATTACCTACTGTCTAAAACAAACCGCACAAGACCCAGAATGTGGGGCATTGGATGTAGATAGAATTTATGGAATACCTGCATCAAAGAGAGGAAAAACGAAACAAATTTTAGATATAATTGAAAGTGAATCAAAAAATAATGAATTGGTTAAAGAGGATATTATTATAGAAACTACAAAAGAAAAATACAACATTCCAGAAGAAGAGGTTGAAAGAATACTGGAACTATTGAAAATACGGGGAGATATTTACAGCCCACGATTTGGTTATTGGAAATTGCTTTGATAAATATCCTACATATAGAGAAATGATAAAAGTGAGAAAATGCAGGAAATGGAGGAGCTCCTCCTAATTAAAGAAGTTGATATAACAAAAAAATGGATAGATAAATTTATAGAAATTAGAAAGTTTGCAAACATTAAGGAGAGCACCATAAAAAGAGATACTACAAGATTAAAAGTGTTCCTAAACTACTGCTACAATGCCATTGAAAAAGAGCCAGACGAATTAGAATTCAATGACTTCATTAAATTCTTCAAATACCTACAAGATGAAAGACAGTGCGGAATAAACACCCAAGACCATTACTTTAAACTGCTGTCCGTGTTTTATAAAATAATGTTTTTAAAAAACACCTCTGAATATCTAAAATTCAAAAACTACTGCAAGGATATTGGAAAGTTCAGGAGGTTTGAAGTGGAACACTACGAAGACCTTTCACCAAGTGAAGTCAATGAAATTATAAAACATATACTACACTCGGAAAGTTCGACGAAATACAGGGATGCACTAATAATAAGATTAACCTACGACACAGGAGCAAGGATAGGGGAAATATTAAACTTAAAACTCAAAGATTGTGATTTCAAAAAAGGTATTTTCAAGTTTAGAAATACCAAAGGTAAGGAGGTAAGACCTGCGGTTTGCTCATTGGATACACTAAAAGCATTAAATCATTATGTTGAATACTACCCTATAAACGACAATGAAGATGCCCACCTGTTCCAGAATAAGCATGGCAATAAAATATCATACTCATGGATTAACTATGTTTTTTCAAAAACAGTGGATACATTGGTAATGAAGCGGACTTTACCAAGAAACAAGCGAATTACATTACATTCACTTCGTCATGGGCGGGTGGTGGATTTGCTAAATAAGGGCTATCCTATCGAAATAGTGAGCGAAGTAGTAGGACATAAGGACATTAAAACAACAAAGATATATGCACACCCAAATAAGCGAATGAAGCTATTATTAAAAGAAATACAAAAAGACCTTATGTAGCGGACTAACTTTATGAAACGGACTGGAAAAAGTGAGAAAAAAAGACCAAATAATGCTTAAAAAATAAAAAGCCAAGGAAGGGATTTGAACCCTTCTGAAGCGGATCTGCAGAATATGAAAATTTAGAGAGGGATATTATGCCAGATTGGTGGAATGCTGTATCGAATAAATTGGAATTGATTGTATTATTCTATAAAGTTAAAGGTGACAAAAAAACAAAAACAGGTATATTAGTTGAGATTTTAGACAGTTTTATACAGGAAAATAAGGTTGTAGAGACTGTTGAACGATACTTTACTCGATGATTTTTTTATTTTCCGTTTTTCCGTTTTTTTATGTTTATATATTCTTTTTTTGATATTTTAGATATATTTTTATTGGTGATAAAATGAGCGTAAAAAAGCGTGCAAAACAAATATATCATAAGGGGCATCATCATGCCAAGAAAATAGCACAGCGTGGAACGGCAATAATGTTTGCCTTGATTTTATTCGTTGGCATCCTCTTGCCTGCTGGGGTAGGGTATGCAATGGAAAAGATGGACGGCGTAGCAGTAAATACACTAATCGCAAGTTCAAGCGATGTGAATAGTTCTGCAATTACTTTTTCGGGTATTAGTTATAACACATTTCCAACTGCTCCGTCAGTGGCATCAATGGATGGTAGGGATTATATAATGATTCCAGACGGCGACGGGCATACTAATTATGATGTTATAATCAATGAATCAACTCTTAAAAACACTGATAAAGTTAGGATAATTATCCATTCAGATAGTATGAATATGGCAAACTGGACTGGATATGTATTTTTGTATGAAAAGAGCAATATTAGGATGGATTCTTATAGGGAATATGATAATCAATCTAATTCGGTAATATACGATATTCCTATAACGCCTGCGATTTTGCTCAATACGGAAGGAGATTGTAGGTTTAGGGTTGAAGGTATTGAAAGGTTTGCGGGTCAAGATGCTTCTGGCAGTATTGTAGATATAAGATATGAATTATATGATGCAAAAGGCATCGATGCAAATTCAACAAAAACAATGTTCCTTGCAGGTTCTGGTATATTAATGCTCATAGCTGGACTATGTGCGACTCCGTGGATTAATCCTTCCGAAATTGCAAGGAAAAAAGGGTGGTTATAATGGCATATTCAAATCCAAGGCAAAACATAAACCATTTGGGAGAAGTATTGCCACTTTTCGCAGGGTTGATATTTACGGCATTAGTATATATGGTTGCAGGGGATTTCTTATTCACTCTTGCAGGTAGTATTGCAGGGCTTCTTGGTATTCAAGGCTATGTTAGCTATGCAACCAGCAGGATTAAGTCGGTAGGTGTAGTAATTGGTGGAGTTAAAATCAGACCATTGAT
>OFAW01000050.1_pt1 | contig 18651 bp, 17 predicted proteins | sample 1520341 | NCBI WGS metagenome assembly OFAW01 (sample SAMEA3696446, study PRJEB22514) | metagenome | biome: water; feature: marine; material: hydrothermal vent | place: Pacific Ocean | collected 2014-08-12 | depth 1521 m | reverse complement strand
AATGTATTTCTCAATGATTTTATTTCTGCCCATTCTTTCACCAGATATATTTTAATATATTTTATACTACTTAGTTTATTGATTTTTTAATCTTTTTAACCCATTTACCGATATTCTCTAAATCACTTATGATAAGTTCCCTATTGTTATTTGCCTCAGGCAAACCTCCTCTATCACTTGTTATTACTGGAATCCCTAAATAGTTAGCTTCCAATACGACTCTCCCAAACGCTTCATTCCATCGAGACGGCATCAAGATTAACTTAGATACTTTATAAATTTCCATAACATCCTTTTGATAAGGCATGAATAATATATTTCTTTTTTTAAATTTTTTATTGTATGCCCCTACAATCAAAAACTTTTCATCAGGTATTTTTTTTGCTATCTTTAAAACAATATCGTATCCTTTCATAGCATTTTCCCCGCCTATAAATGTAATATATTTCTGATTTTCTTTCTTCATGGCAGTTTTGTCGAGATGAGAAAAACAGATTTCTGGATAAATAATTTCAGAATCTAACCCATACTTTTTTTTAAGCAAATTATGCATATATTTTGAATTGGAAATTATTTTGTATGCATTTTTAAGTGCAATAATATTTTTAGCTTTATAATATTGTATTGCAGGATATTCAATTACTGTTTTAATAGTTTTCAAAACTTTTCTAACGCCCACTTCATAGTTATGAAATTCATTCAAATGAAGTTCGTCTCTTAAATAATATATATATTTTATATTCTGTTTAATACAAAAATCAGCGACTATGGGGGCAATTAGAGTTTGGGTTAAAACCATACGCCCCTTGATGTCATTTACATGTTCGTTTAATATCTTACAAATGTATTTTTTATTAAATAATAAACTATAAAATCTTAAAACGGGTGGAAATTGTAATTTTAAACCGTAGTTTATTCCCGATATTCCATCTATGTTAAACTTACCTCTTGGATAGTATTCATCAAAACAAATTACAGAAATATTATATCCATTTTTTTGATATTTCTTTAATTCCTGCAGTATGGATTTTTCAGCACCTCCGGAGAATGATGGGAAATACCAGGATATTAAATAAATATTTTTATTCATTTTTTCACCGCAATTACTAAGATTGAAGCCCCCTTCCCTTTTTTGCATCTCCAATTATCCATAGAGTTAAATGGTTTCCATAAAATATTGCATAATTTGAATACAATAGAATCAACACCAACAAATTCTTTACCTTCTTTTGAAGTTTCATTTCTCAAATTTTTTCTTATATTTTCCCTAATTTTTAATAATTTATCTCTTCCTTTTATGTATTTAAGACTATAAAATAAAAACTGTTTAAGGGATAAATACATATGGAATAGAATATTTCCAGCAGTGTCTCCATGATATGTTTCTAAATGGATTATCTCAAAACCATGCTTTTTTAACATTTTTTTAATAGTGTCTGGCGAATAGTAAAATAAATGTGCAGGTGGGGATAACCATTCCCAATATCTTCCACAGACTTTAAATTCCCAAGAATCAATATTTGGTAAAGTTAATACCAACATACCCTTTCTTTTTAAGACTGTGTTTATTTCATTTAAAATCTCGTTTTGATTGGTAATGTGTTCTAAAACATCCAGCAAAACAACAGCATCAAAATACTCTTTTTTATTGATAAAACTAGATTGAAGGAAATCTACATTTTCAATGTTAATTGCAAAATATTTTTTTGCATTATCGCAAGCTTTTTTGGAAAGTTCAACACCATACGGAGTGAAACCATGCTTTTTAACTTCATTTAAAAAGAAACCATGAGATGCCCCTATTTCCAAGATTTTTGAATTTGAACTTAACCCATATTTTTTTAACAAATTTAAAATTTTTTTAGCTTTTTTTACCAATTTTATTTTTTGATACTCAGGAACCGCATATTCCACATTATAATATTTATTTAAATCCTCTTCTGTTGGTAATGGATTTATAAATTCCAAACTGCACTCCCTACATCTTACGAGATAGTAGTATTTTGATAAATCATCCTTTTTAAAAACTGTTTTAAAATATTTATTATTACATAGTGGGCAATTAATCCTATCCACAATATCACCAATTTTAATAAAATTTTCCTTTTTCAAAAAACCCATAAATTTTATTTTTAACTTCTTCTACGGGTATCGCTTTCAACCCATTCACTTCTTTATTTATATATTCGTATTCATAATTATAAAACTTTTCCATGGGCTTAAAATCATGATACCACAAATAATCATAAATACCATATTTTTTGAAGTTTTTAGGTAGTCTATATACTGGATTTATGGGACCAAATAATGCCAGTGTCGGAGCTCCCATTAAAAATGCAAAATGCATTGGACCACTGTCAGAAGTAATAAATAAATCTGCAAATTTTAAAAAGTAAATTGCCTCTTTAAGTTTTAACTTTCCAGCAACACTTTTAACATTTATATTTTTTTCTTTTAACTTTTTTTGAATATATTCAACTGATTTTAGCGAATCTGGACCACCATAAAGGACAATATTAAAATCATTGTGTATTTGTTCTATTAATTTAACATAATTATTCTCGTCCCATTTTCTCGATTCCCACAATACAAAAGGATTTATAACAATTGTTTTTTTGTTTTTATCTAATTTTAAATCATCAAATACTTTTTTCGCATTTCTTTTTATATTATCTGAAAAATTAATATTTATAAGTTCTTCTTCTAAATTGTCAATTCCTAAGCTTTTAGCTATTTTGAGTGCCATATTCCAATAGTGTTCATTTTTCGCAAATTTAATATATTCCTTTTTTAGCTTAAAATTTGCCAATATATTCCATCCTGCCAAATATCCTAATTTATACTTTGGATTTAATAATTCTAAATATGCTGTTTGATTTATGCAACGGTTCATTATTATTCCCAAATCATAGTTTTCTTTTCTTAAATTGTAAAATTCTTTCAGCAATTCAAAGATATTTCCATTTACAATTATTATTTTATTCAATTCATTTACATCATCAAATATACTCTTATCCGTAATCAAATGAATTTCTGAATCGGGAAAATTTTTTCTAATTGTTTTTATAAATGGAGTATCCATTGTTAAATCCCCAATCCCCATGGGTTGCACACATATTAATGCAATATTTTTAAATGATTTAGAGTAATCTACATTTCTTTTAGGACTTATATATTTGATATAAAATAGGAGCTCCGCAAATTTAACAAATGTATATTTTATATAATTTTTCATACGCTTTATTGTCATTACATTACCCATCTATCCCACCATTTAGCAAATAAAAACAACCTAATCTTGTAAATAGTATAAAGCTTATTATTTTCCTTTACCTTGACAAATTTTTTATTAGATATAAAGATTTTAGTTTTATAAAATTTAACCAATTGCTCCAACCCAATGTCTTCTAAAATGGCAATTCCATTTTTTAAAATACCATTATATTTCTCACTTAGTATCCATTTATCCAATGGTGGTTCAAAACCTCCCTTTCCCCTATTAACTATTTCATTAGGTAATATATCTTTAATAATCTCCCTCATTAGTTTTTTTGTTTTAAAGAAATCTACTTTAAATTCATTTGGGATTTTTTGGCTAAATTCTGCAAATCTGTAATCTAAAAAGGGACTTCTGACCTCTAATGCATTTGCCATCGATGCTCTATCCACCTTAACTAAAAAATTATCAGATAATGTTCTAAATAATAAATCAAAAATTCTAAGGGATTCAGATAAATTATTATCGGTTTTATTTAAACAGTATTTTAAATTTTTTTCTATCCAACTTTTGCCCTCATCGGAAATAATAAAATCTCCATCGAATAATTCTGAGTAAAATTTTTTATTATTTTCAATTAGGGATAATTTAACCGCTTCTTTAATTAAATACAATGCGGGATTTTTTTTTAGTAAATTATTACTCAACATGTTTAAAAATATTTTTCTAACTGATACAGGGATTTTTTTTAAATATCCTATTCTTTTACTAATCAGATGAAATCGATAACCTCCAAAAATTTCATCTCCTCCATCACCACTTAATGAAACACTTACAAATTGTTTTGCAATATTGGATACTTTATATGTTGGGAATCCGCTATAATCACCAAATGGCTCATCATATATCTTACTATATTTGTCAATAAGTTCTTCAAAATCCTCCTCTTTAAAATAATAATGATGGTGATTTGTTTTAAAATAATCCTTAACTACATTTATATATGGTGTTTCATCATATTTTCCTTCGAAGCCTATGGAAAAAGTATGTAAGTTTTTTAAATCAGTGTATTTACTCATAATTCCAACAACAGAAGAGCTATCCAAACCACCACTTAAAAATGCTCCAACTGGAACATCTGAACGCATTCTTAGTTTAACGGCATCATAAAGTAGTTTTTTACCTTCTTCAATTAATTTATTTTTATCATAAATTGGATTATAATTTGGGAGCTCCCAATAATAATTCTTTTTAATCTCTTTACTATTTAAATCAAATATTAAATTTTGTCTAGCTTCTAACTTAAAAACATTGTTATAAATCGAATACGGGGATGGAATAAATCCTAATGCAAAATATAAATTAACTGCATCTTTATTAATATTTTCCTTTTTGTTTATTTCTTTAACAGATGTTATTCCTTTTAATTCAGAAGAAAAAATAAATTCTTTTGTATATTCATTAAAATAATAATAAAATGGTTTTTGCCCCAACCTATCTCTTGAACAAAAAATTAAATTTTTTCTTTTATCAAAGATACAAAATGCCCACATTCCATTAAATTCTTTTACGCAGTCAAAACCCAATTTATCATATAATTTTAAAATAACTTCCGTATCTGTTCCAGTTTCAGTATTTAAATTATATTTTTCTTTTAATTCTAAATAGTTATAGACCTCACCGTTATAAGCAATAATTATATCTGCATTGTTTAACTCATTATCATCGTATATAATTCTATCATCCGTTATATTGTATCCCATTGGCTGATGCCCCTTTTCAGATAAATCCAAAATTGACAACCTTACATGCCCCAATCCAACAGAGTAATTTATACATTCATAAACAAAAGTCCCATCATCATCAGGACCCCTATGTTTTATAGATTTGTTCATTAAGTCGAGCTCCTCCTTTGAAACATTTTCATCATATCTAATTATTCCATTGATTCCACACATAATTATAACCCCCAATATATTGACCTATTTTTTTCAACCTCATTTTTATTAAACTTCCTTTTTATATCGATTAATATGCCTTCATAATTTAAATAATCCAATATGTTAATATTTTCAAATTCCTTATGATTTACAGCATACACAATTACATCATATTTTTTCCCCGGTTTTTTAATGTTTTTAACTCCGAAAATTTCATCCTTATCAATTAGTGGTTCAATTAAAGTAATATTTTCAATACCAAAATCCTTTAATTCATAGATTAATTCTTCAACCTTACTTTCTCTTAAATCAGGAACATTTTCCTTATATGTTGCTCCAAAGATGCAAATTTTTGTATCTTTAATTAATTTATTATTCTTTATAAGGAGTTTTACAATTTTATTTGCCACGAATAGAGGGATATTTTCGTTTATTCTTCTGCCTGCTAAAATTAGTTCAGGAATATATCCCTCTTCAATAGATTTCATTGCCAAATAATATGGGTCTTCGGGAATGCAATGTCCCCCTACAAATCCGGGATTAAATCTTAAAAAATTCCACTTTGTAGATGCCGCATCAAATACTTCTTTACTATCAATATTAAGTTTATCAAAAAGCATTGATAGCTCATTAAACAATGCAATATTTATATCTCTTTGGATATTCTCAATAACTTTTGCAGATTCTGCAACTCTTATCGATGAAGCAGGATAAACATTTGTTATTTTCTCATATATTTTTAACAACACATCTGTTGTTTCTTCATTACATCCTGCAACAATTTTTGTGATTTTATCAATTGTATGGTTTAAATCTCCCGGATTTATTCTCTCTGGGCTATACCCTATGCAAAATTCACCTAATTTCATACCACTCTCTTTTTCCAATATTGAAAGGCAAAATTCCTCTGTGCATCCAGGATATGTCGTTGATTCATAAACTACAATCGCTCCTTTTTTTAAATTTCTACCAACAGTTTTTGATGCACTCCCTAAAAATCTTAAATCTGGTTTTTTATCTTTTGTTGTAGGTGTTGGGACTGTTATGATAATAACATCCCCTTCTTTAATCATTTTTTCATTGTTGGTGAATGTAATATTATTGCCAATCTTTTCAAAATCTTCCTTCTTGATTTCACCAGTTTTATCAACACCATTATTTAATTCACTGATTCTTTTTTCATTTATGTCAAACCCAATAACTTTAAAATGTTCTGCAAAACGAACTGCTAATGGCAATCCAACATATCCGAGTCCAACAATACATATTTTTAGATTATTCACATTTTCACCGATGTTAAATATTTTTAACCCAATCCCGATTATTATTTATCCAATTAACAAATCTTTTTAATCCTTCCTCAATTTTAACCTTTGGATTGTAATTTAATAATTCTCTCGATTTTGTTAAATCTGCCCATGTTCTTTCAACATCTCCCGGTTGGATAGGCATGTAATTTTTTGTTGCTTTTTTACCTGCATACTTTTCAATCAAACTTATGGCATATTCTAACTCTGTTGGATTATCATTTCCCAAATTAAATACTTCATATTCAAAATCCTTTTCAATGGATGATAAAATACCACTAACTATGTCGGATACATAAGTAAAGTCTCTCATCATTTTTCCATGATTATAAACATCTATTGGTTTTCCAGACAGTATATTTTTTGTAAATTTCCAAAACGCCATGTCGGGTCTTCCATATTCTCCATATACTGTAAAAAATCTTAAACCAACAGATTTTATGCCATATATATGATGGTATGTATGTGCCATTAATTCATTTGATTTTTTTGTTGCGGCATATAATGAAACAGGCTTATCCACATTATCATCTTCACTGAATGGAATTTTTTTATTCCCTCCATATACTGATGATGACGAAGCATAAACAACCTTTTCTATATCAAACTTTCTAGCGAGCTCAAATATATTCAATGTTCCCAATAAATTGCACTGTTCATAAGCCCATGGATTTTCTAATGAATATCTCACACCAGCCTGAGCTCCGAGATGAACAATTAAATCTATATTTTTATTTTTTAGATTATTAACTAAATCATCCCAGTTAGAAAAATCTAATTTTATGAAGTTGTAATTTTCGTAATTTTTTAAAATATTATTTCTTTTTTCCTTTAAAATGGGATTATAATAGTCATTTAAATTATCTATCCCAATTAATTGAACATCCTTATAATTTTCCAATAAATATTTACTTAAATGGGACCCAATGAATCCAGCACTTCCAGTAATTAGGATATTTTTATATTTCATTTTCTACCACTTCCATAATATTCAAATCCTAATTTTTTTATTTTATCAATATTTAGAATGTTTCTTCCATCAAATATAACTTTATTTTTAACTAATTTATTTATTTTTTCCCAGTCCTCTTTATTAAAATCGTATTCTGTGGTGATTATAATGGCATCAGCATCTTTTATGGTTTCGTATAAATCCTCTAATATATATAGGTTATATCCGTAGAATGCTTTTGATTTATCCAATTTATATCTGTTAATTGTATTTTCTCTTGCCTTTTCAACATAATCAAATCCTTTAACTATTGCACCATCATTTAGCAATAAATCAATTAATTTTATACCTCTGCTTTCCCTTAAATCATCAGTATTTGGTTTAAATGCCAATCCCAATACTGCAAATGTCTTTTGATTTAAATCGTTGTTATAATAATTTTTAATTTTATCAAAGAACCATATTATTTGCTCTTCATTTACTTCATCAGTCGATTTAATTAATTTTGGGGATACATTATTGTTTTCAAACTGTTTTATCAGTGCTTTGACATCTTTTGGGAAGCAATTATGAATTAACATTCCATAAGATGATATTAATAAATTATTGTTTGTTTCCACACTATAAACTTCTCCATTGTAATATTCTTTTTCAATAGATTTAACTCTTAGCGTTGCATAATTGTCAAATCGAACCGAAGGTTCGAGCAACGAAAACCTCTGGTTTTCGTCTAATTTTTTATAGCCTGTGGGTTTTATATTTCTTTGATAATTATCTGCGATTTCTTTGTAGTTGTTCCATTTTTCCCCAAACAATTCCCCGATTTTTTTGACTTGGTTTAGTCCGTTTATTCTTATGATATAGGTTAATACTGTGCTTTTGTTGTTGTAGCATCTTTTTAATGATGTTGTAATGCCAAAAGATTGCAATAATATCATTAGGGAATTTGCTAATTTTTTGCTTACCGTTCCATATTCGATATTTAAATTTTTATTGTTGTTCAACCTAACTATGCCCCCATCTCCTCTTAAAATACCTTTTAAAAACTCCCATTTAATATCCTCTGGTGAATTGAATATTTGCGGCGGTATTTGTTTATTATAGCAATTGTTTCCACATTTTAATACATCTTCAAAGATATATGCTAACAATTTTGAAGATATTATTATAGAATGAGAACCATTCCCAACTTTTTCAATATAATTTATATCCAATTTACTCAATATATTTTTAACATCGTTAATATATTCATCTTCATGAGCTCCGAAGGAAAAACCAATTCTCTTTCTACTATTTCTTTTATTGAAATCTTCTGAAATCCAACCTTCTGCTAAATAATATCCAATAAGCCGAGCAAAATCATTATCCATTTTAAGTTTGGCTGGAATTGTTGTAGATTTGCTTCTTACAGTGAATAATCTATTTGAATTATAATTATATTTATTTAATATGCTTCTTAATGGTAGCATATCCTTTGCTCTTACAGTTCCGTTTTTCTTTACATCATGAACATATTTATTTGATAGGTGAGCTCTTATATTCTCGAACTCATTCAATACCATATCCTTATTGTTTAAATAAGTGTTTTTAATTAATGAAGTATTTTTTATTTCCTCTAAAACATCGATTGTAATTATATTATTCTTATTATTGCTATTAAATTTCCCATTAGGTAGTGCTATTTCATCCCCTTCTTTAATATCTTCCGCCAATTTAATGTTTAATTTATTTCCATTTAATACAACAACAGGATGGTCTTTTGTTATTTTTATCTCTCTTCCCATTGATGTTTTTAAAACAATTAAATCATCGGAATAATCTCTTTTTGTAATCAATTTTAAATCTACTAAATCCAATTTTAAGTTTTCGTTAATGGATAATATTTTTACCGTCCTATTATTATCCTTACTGAGCTCAGTAAATAGCTCTTTGAATTCCATACACTCTAAGCCTTTTCCAAAATCTACGAATAACACTTCATCAGGATGGAAACAGCTACCGCCATAGCCAATTCCAGCGTTTAAAAACTTATCTCCTATCCTTTTATCTATTCCCATTGCCTCGCATACTGTTTTTATATCTGCACCAACTTCATCGGATAGTTTTGATAATTCATTTGCAAAAGATATTTTAGTAGCTAAAAAAGCGTTAGAGGCATATTTTATCATTTCCGCACTTTCCCAATCTGTGATAATTATCGGAGCTCCATGTTTTTTAAACTCCCCATATATTTTTTCCATCATAGCAATAGGTTTTTCATTGTTTAGGTCTTCAAATCCCAACACAATTCTTTCAGGATTAAAGAAATCAGAAACTGCAATTCCCTCCCTTAAAAATTCAGGATTTGAAACAACATCTACATTATAATCTGCCAACATTTCTTTAATTTTTCTATTTGTTCCTATTGGAACGGTTGATTTTAATACTATAATTTTATAATTGTCCTTTGTTAATTGTTCTTTAATTGATTCGGTGGCAGAATATATAAATCTTAAATCAGCATTTCCTTTTTCATCTTGGGGAGTTCCTACACATAGAAAAATAATATCACTATCTTTTATCTCATTGTAAGATGTTGTAAATTTTAAATTTTTATTTACATTATTTTTTAGGAGCTCCTCCAATCCATCTTCAAACAATGGACAATTTCCTTTATTTAACTGTTTTACCTTAGTTTCGTCTATATCTATACCTATTACATCAAATCCAAACTCTGCTAAACCAACACTTTGAATTAAACCAACATAACCTGTTCCTATTACCGAAATTTTCATAATTTAACCCCACATATATGATTTTTTAACTTCAATATTTAACTTTAAACTAAGAATATCGTTATTAATGCCATGGTATATTTTTTGAGTTTCACTGTCATTTTTGTATGTTTCATTTTTAAACAACAAAAACCATAATTGGTAGTTTCCAGATTGATTTATGTTAATCGTATATGGAGTTTCCCACTGGGAGCTCCAATTTCCTTCAACCACAATTGATTTTGGAGTGAGTAGTATATTATCAAATTTATTTATTAAGGTTATATTATTTATAATCATGTTGTTTGTATTATTCGTAATGTTTTCAGTGTCGTTATTGTCATTATAGGTGGCATTTACTAAATAAATTTCAACCGTATAGTTCATTTTTTTGCCTTCATGATTTACTATACCAATTATTACAGTTCCATTTTGGTCAGTGAATAAATTGGTTGGATAATTATATGCCTTTCCCGTTTCGCCCAATATATAAAATTCTGTAAAATATTCTGTCTGTTTTGGATTTTCAATAATATATATTGTAGCACCGAAGGAAAATAAAATCAATAAGCTAAATAAAATTGTTAAAATTTTATCTAATTTACTTCGGTTATTCCAATCCAATCCCTCTTTTAAATCGGCGAGATATTTTTTTAAATTCATTTATTTCACCAGAATGGTTTTAATTTTATCCACAACAATAAATACAAATATTGCTATTAACACATATTTAAAAGATTTTAAAACTTCTCTACTATTATTATCTATAAAAAAATCTCCTATTTCAATAAATATTAAAAATCCAATTAACAACAATGTAAAAAATAAATCAATAGACGGTGCAAATAATGCACTTATTAATGCCCACACTGAGAAATATAATATAATACTATCCTTAACCCGCATTTTTGCACCTCACATGTATTTTTTACCACATATGCTCATCAATAGTTCCCAATTTTACAATTGTTATTTCCACACAATTTCCTTTTTTTTCAATTTCTTTTATTGTCATCAATTGATTTAGTGATTTTGCAATAATATGCAATGTTGATGAAATTATGGGGCATATTATTCCCGATGTTTTTACATCTAAATTTAAACATGATTTAAGTTTTATGTCTTCTATTGTTAATTTTATAATATTATTGTCTATTTCCTCATATTCAATTGTATCTATTAACCCATAAGCTTTTAATGTGGAGGATACTGCTGATATCGTAGTATATATATCAGAATTTGAGAAATCCATATTTGAATATTTTTCAATTTCTTTTATAAATGAGTAATTAAGTGGTGGAGCAATTAAAACCCCCGATTCATTCCCATAATTTATTTTAAAAGTTTCTTCATCAAAGTTTCCTAAATGTATATTGCAATGTTTATCCGATGAAATAAACAATCCTCCCTTTGATAAATTTGTATATGGTGGAATATATACCCCATTTCCTTTTAAATTTAGATTATTTTTAAATGTTTCAAAAAACATGCTAAAAGAATGGACTGTGCTGTCATATAGATTAATATCAATTAAATTGGAGGGAATAAATGTAATTATCATTAATCCAATAAATATTCCCGATATACCCAAATTTATATATGATATTATTTCAATTACATCCATATACTATGTAGTAGAATATATAAAAAATGTCCGCCTCTCATCCAACGATTAAAATCGTTGGAACCTTCTCGGCGGTTTATCGTAAATCTACGATTTGCTAAAATATTTTATGGTGTTTTCAGAAAGTTTGATTATTTGATTATATTATATATTGTATTTTATTTTTTGCCATTTTTTTTAAAATTGCTAATTAATATGGATTTAATAGATATATAAATACATAAAATAAACCCAAACAAATAATATAAAAGCACATCAAAATCCAATAAACCAGTTTCAATTGATACAATTAAATATGATGCCACAATAGCGAAAACGCCCAAATAAACTCCTTTTAATTTTTCAGCTATTTTATAAAATAATCCTAAAAATATGCCCAATATCCCAAAATATGGAATAATTCCAAGTATCCCATAATCCCCAATTACAGCTCCAAATATGGTCGGAGTTATTGATACAGAAGTAACGCCGATATTATTTGCAATAATGGTTCTTGCGCCCGATGCCATTCCAAAATACGAGAATATGGCACTATAATGTAATAACCCAAGAAATACTCCATTAAAATCTTTAACAATAATATCAAAAACACTCATAGTTAAGTCAATTCTTGAAATTAACGGGATTCCACCAATGCCTATTGTATAAAGTCTCTGTAATGACATTGCAATTAATATTAAAAACAATGCTCCTGATGAATATATTAATTCTTTTGTTTTTATTCTATTTGAATAATATGTCACAAATAACATGGACAATAACAATATCATACCATTTGTCCTATATCCCAATAGCATAATTAAAGTTGAAAAAATTAACGAATAACCCAATATTTTTAATCTACCCATATTTAAATTAGATGCAACAGTTATTGCCCAACCAATTAATAATAACCGAGATAATGCTGTAAATGGGACATTTAAGAACCGCCTTGAAGCTGGGTCAAACAACGGCACGCCCCTTACCCACAATAAATTAAAAAATATAAACAATATTCCTATAAATAATAATATTAATCCAAATTTGTAATGTTTTGAATAATTTATTTTATATTTGTTTGTATTGTTATTTGTATTATCAATTAAACTATCTAATTTTAAATTATAATATAATTTTTCTCCAACGATATACGATAAATAAAAGAAAATTAAGCTAAAAAGAGCTAAAAATCCAGAATAATAGGAAACGCTGGATAGTGAGATATATATACAACCCACCATTAAAAATAAATGATGTATTTTTATTTTTTCTTTTATTGTGTTTATAGCAGGGAGCTCCATTATATAATCCTCTTCATATTAATTTTATAGTAATAAGTTATAAACATACTATAATTTTGTAATGGTTGGGTCATATTTCTCAATAATATCATTAGATAATTTTACATCTGTTTCATTTACTATTAAATATATTGTTAGTTTTGAGGTTGCCATATTTGTTGAATTAATGTATTCTCCATAATTATTTAAGTCGTTTGTATCTATTTTTCCAATCAAATTTATACCTTCATCCATAAAAACAATCTTTAAGGCATTATAATGCAAATCATAACGAATATTATTTTTTAATTTCTGTTGCTCTGATGGTTTAAATGTGTTGCAGTCAATACCAATAGAACCATCAACATATGTTTTAAGTATTGTGATATTTGAATTAATATATGGATTTTTCGAATGCTCTATATTCTCATTAAGCTCTTTAAACGATTTACATTCAATTGGATTTATATCATATTTAATTATTGTATTTCCAACGGGTTTTAATATTATTTTTTTACATGCCACATCTTCCACGTGTGCCATTTCCCCGCCCAATTCAATTGACTTATTATTATATATGCCATATAAAGTTCCGCCACTTGCTTTTGTAATTAAAACAACCCCATCAAAATCTTTTCCCGAAGAAGTCCATTTTCCTTTTACCTCGGCATATAATGGAAAATCTTTATTCATTATTTTTTCAGAAATCCATGCACATTTATACATCTGGTCTCCGTCAAATTCATACCCAGTATATTCATTTTGTGTCATTAATTTATATCCTAAAACACCACCCGTGATTAACACAGATAATAATACCAATATTTCAAGAATTCCTATTTTTTTCATAATATCTCCCAAAGATAAGGACAAAATAAATAAAAGTAATATGTAATTAGCGAATAAGTGATGATACTAAATAGACATCGTTAAAAAATTAAAAAATTATTTTTTAGATAATATCGAAGATATGAATTATAAAATCTCATAGTTTTATTTAAATTCTTCAATTATTTTTTTTGCAATACTTTCACTATCAAGTTTATAATATTTTAAAAGCTCGTTAGCTTTACCAGATTCACCAAACTCATCGTTAATTCCAATTCTTAAAAGTTTTTTGTTTAATCCGTTGGAAGCTATTACTTCGGATATTGCACCACCGAGCCCCCCAATTATATTGTGGTCTTCAATAGAAACTACAAAATCATTGGAATTAATTATTGCCTGTTCATCGATTGGTTTTATGGTCGCCATTGTTATTACTTCTGCGTCTATTCCATTTTCATTTAATAAATTTGATGCCTTTATTGCCTCTGAAACCATTTCTCCTGTTGCTATTATTGTTAAATCTTTCCCACTTTTCAAGGTTCTTGCCTTTCCAAATTCAAATTTGGCATCTTCTTCATCTTTGAATATTGTTTCGGTATCTCCTCTCGGCATCCTAATATATACAGGACCATCGTAGGTTGCACTCCATTTTATAATATTTTTTGTCTCATAATAATCCGATGGTGCTATTACAATCATGTTTGGAATTACCCTCATAATAGCAATATCTTCGGTCATTTGGTGGGTTGCCCCATCTTCTCCAACAGTTATACCGCTGTGTGTAGCTGCAATTTTTACATTTAAATTTGCGTATGCCACTGAATTTCTAATCTGTTCCCATGGTCTTCCGCTAGCAAACATTGCAAAAGAGGAAGCAAATACTATTTTTCCCGTTAGTGAAAGTCCTGATGCCATGCCAATCATATTTTGCTCTGCTATTCCTGCATTAAAAAATCTATCAGGATATTGTTTTGCAAACATTGCTGTTTTTGTGGAGCCCGATAAATCTGAATCAAGAACAACTAAATTTTGATATTCTTTACCTAACTCAACAAGGGTTTCTCCGTAGGCATTTCTCATAGCTTTTTTATCTCCTATTTTATAATCCATTATTTCACCTTTTGAATTTTGCCGATTCTTTTAATAATTTCACTGCTCCACCGACATCTTCCTGCTTATATATAGCAGATGCGGAAATAAGACAGTCTGCACCAGCTTCAACAGCTTTTGGGGCAGTTTTTGCATTTATTCCTCCATCGACATAAATTTTAGTGTCATATCCTTCTGCAAGTATTGTAGTTTTTAGTTTATCTATCTTTTTTAACATTGGATTCATAAATGACTGACCCGAAAATCCCGGTTCAACTGTCATAACAAGAACTCCGTGTATATACTCCAATATATACTCAATAGTATCTATTGGAGTAGAAGGATTTAGTGCTATGATGGGTTTAACACCACTTTCTTTTAATAATCCTACCATCCTAAATGGAAATCTACATGCTTCTATATGAAACGAAATCGTATCAGCCTCTTCAGCTAACGCCAATGAAAATTTTTCAGGGTGTTCCACCATTAAATGCACATCAATAGGTAAATTTGTAATTTCACTAACATATTTTGAAATACCTATTCCCATACTTAAATTAGGAACAAAATGTCCGTCCATCATGTCAATATGGATAAAATCTACGCCTGCTTCTTCAACTTTTTTAATTTCTTCTTTTAAATGACCATAGTCAGCCGAAAGAATTGAAGCTCCAACTTCTACCAAAATAATCACCAATAATATTATAGCATTAGATTATTCTAAGATTAGATAACAATATAAAATAATTATATAATGTGTTCAGGAACTTCTGCTATGAACACATATACATATGATTACATATGATTAGACAAAAATATAAATATTATTGTGAGAGCTCCCTAAGTGCCTGTTCTAACTCTTCTTTATTTGGTGCTTTTCCGTGGAATCCTACATTATTTTCCATGAATGAAACTCCCTTACCTTTAACTGTGTTAGCTATTATCATTTTAGGTTTTCCATTTTTTTGGGATTTGGCAGTATTAATTGTAGTTATTATTTGATTGTAGTCATGCCCATCAATTTCATAAATATCCCAGCCAAATGCTTTGAATTTTTCTGATAGGTCATCTAAACCCATTACCTCTTCCGTGCATCCGTCAATTTGAAGTTTGTTTCTATCTACTAATCCTATCAAATTGTCTAATTTATAGTGGTGTGCAGCCATTGCAGCCTCCCATACTTGTCCTTCTTGACATTCTCCATCCCCTAAAATAGTATAAACTGTGTTGTTTAAATTATCTAATTTACAACCTAATGCCATTCCAACGGCAACGGAAATCCCATGACCGAGTGAGCCGGTATTTGCCTCAATTCCCGGAATTTTTATATTGGGGTGTCCTTGTAATAATGCCTCAGTTTGTCTAAATTTCCATAATTCTTCTTTATCGAAAAATCCCAATTCTGCAAGAACAGAATAGATAACAGGCGATGCATGTCCCTTACTCAATACAAATCTATCCCTATCTTTTTTATTTGGATTTTTTGGGTCAATGTTCATAATACTATAATATAACGATACCACAATATCTGTGGCTGACAATGAACCGCCCGGATGTCCAGAATTTGCCAACGCTATCATTTTTACGATATTGTATCTTATTTTTTTAGAAATGGTTTTTAATTCATCAATTGATATATTGTCCATATTTTCACCAATTATATATTATAGTCAATGAGGAAAATAGAATTTATTATTGCAAGGAGCTCCCTGAACACACCATATATATTTATCATTATCGGAGCTCCTCAATAATATAGTTTATAGTTTCATCCTTATATATTTTTAATATATCTCCTTCTCGTATATTTTTATTTTTATTATCTCTATTATTAAAAATATTATCGTATTCATATATTTCATAATTTTCATTATCCATTGCCATTATTGTAGTGGGAGATACAGAAATCACTGTTGCAGTTTGGCATTCTTCTACTTTCTTTAATAAGGTCGTATTTTTTTCTGCATCACTCCATACCAATGATATTTTATCTCGCCTAAGTAGTGATTCTAAATATATTTTATTTTCATTCATAGAAACTACTCGACATATTATATTATTGTTATTATTATTGTTTGTTTTAGCACTTTTATTATATTTAATAATATCTCCTACGGTATATTCGGGTATTCTAACAACAACGGTTATTCTATACATATCCTTTCCAGTATCCTTTTCAACGCCCACCAATTTAGCAGTTTCATATGTTTTTCCACCGTATTTTGATTTTATTGTTGATGCAAGATACCGAGCTCCGCCCATAGAACCAATTTGATAATCCAGTCCTTCTTTTTGAGGTATGAATTTAGATATAAACGCCATTCTGTCTTTTTTCATTCTTTTATCTACTTCATCTCTTACAAAATTATCTAATTCTTCCCGCTCTTCCTCTGTTAAATATCTATTCATTGCCCTAACTTGAAGTATTGCCTCATAATAGTTGGACATATATCGCGAACATCTTGGACATTGCACCATTAATATATGAACCACAATTTCCTTTTCTTCTATTCTATTTTCTTTTTCGTCTAATAATTTCCCTTCGGCAATTATTTTTGTAGGGACTACCACTCTTGACTTTTTACCGCCCGGTAATTGTTGCGGTTCTAATGGTATTATTTCAATATCTATATTTTTATTATTTACCTTAATATTATCTTTTACGGCAGAATATGCCATTTCTTGTAATATGTCATCTAATTCTTTTTCTCGGGGGTCTTGCCAATTTTTTCGTTTATATGACCCGCACATATGACATGCTTCTATTCTAACTTCATCGGTTATGTTAAATAAGGGATTAAGCTGAGAATAACATTTATTACATAATCCATCTAATAATTCTCCTTCATAACCGCACCGATAACAAAATCCTTTCATAATCTCACATTTAGTTTAATAAGTTAATAAGTTTTTAATATTTTAATAAATTTGATAAAAATAGTTTGTTCTAATGGGGTATTTATTGCTTTAAAAGTTTGACGCTTCACGAAACTAAAAAATAAAAAAATAGTAATATAATACCATAATACTAAATTAATCTATGATTAAATTAATTTAATAGGCTTCATTGCACCACAAGCCATACATTTAAGGAAGTGAATTCTTCCTTCTTTAATTATTTTGGTATCTGGTTTTCCACATTCTGGACACAATACATATTCTTCTACAAATTTCTTAATTTTTGAATTAATTATATAATTTCCAAATTTACCTTGCAATATTAATCTTGGACCTTCAATATCTCCCGCAGTTCCAAGCTCCTTCAACACATATTTTGCAAAAAATTGCGGTTCTCTTCGTATTACCTTAGAAATATCTACAAAGTTCTTTACCATTGTTCTATTTCCTTCTACAAAGCTATCCGCATGTGGAACTTCAAATCTAACATCTTTAAACACTTCTTCTGGAAGCTGACTAACAGCTCTTTTTAAAAGTGCATCGTAATCATAATAATCACTGCCCATCTTTTCACCATTTAAATAAATGAATACATCTATAAATTTTTTTAATAGAAAAAATTATATCCTAAAAATAATGCCAAAATAACATAATTAATTTAATATATAATTTGATTTAATATAATATCACGACACGCTGTCCAAAACAAAATCGGGGCAGTAAATTTACTACTGCCCCGGTTTCCTCCAGTTTATCCCTTTGCTTAAATACCCAAACAACTTTC
>OFAW01000039.1_pt1 | contig 22400 bp, 25 predicted proteins | sample 1520341 | NCBI WGS metagenome assembly OFAW01 (sample SAMEA3696446, study PRJEB22514) | metagenome | biome: water; feature: marine; material: hydrothermal vent | place: Pacific Ocean | collected 2014-08-12 | depth 1521 m | reverse complement strand
TATCATCAAAAGCATACGATTGAAGCTTTGAATAAAGAGTTAAAACAGTATAAACGATATAAAATTATTTATGATTCTTATGATCAAAATCTATCTAAAAAACTTAATAATAGTATCCAAAAGTTAGATGTTATATCTTATGTTAATTTTAATGATTTTTCAAAAGTTTTTTTGGATAAAAACGATATAAAATTAGATATTAATAGTAGTAAAATTTTACCTTTACTTACAGAAGATGGTTTTGTAGCAGGTATAGCAAGAATGGATAATTTCCATTTAATAGGTTTGTTAAATCATAATCAATACTGTAATTATGCTGTTTTCATAGGTAAAAATTTAGTTCCAGGTATTACTAAAGGAGATAAATATAAACAATATATCACTGTTGAGTATATACCATTATGGCAAAAGATTAATATTGGAGATGAGGTTGTTACAAGTGGGATGGATAATATTTTTCCCAACAATATAAAAGTTGGTAAAGTTGTAGAGATAAAGGCTTTATCTCAAACACAAGAAGCCAAGATTAAATTATATGCAAATGATTATAATAATAGATCTTTTTATCTTGTAAATAAATTATAATTAGTTAAACCATTGAAGGTTTTCTCGTAAATTAACTACTTCTCCAACTACTATTAAAGCTGGTGTAGGTAAATCTTTAGCTTTTTCATATATAGTTTCTAAAGTAGCAACTACTACTTTTTGATCTTTAGTTGTTCCTTTGCTAATTACCGCTACTGGATAATCTTTGCTTTTTCCAATACCTATTAGTTTTGAAGCTATCATTTTAAGATTGTGTAATCCCATTAAAAATACTAAAGTTTCATTTGTATTAAATGATTCCCACTCAATAGATGATTTTGTTTTCCCTTTTGCTTCATGTCCTGTGATAACTCTAAAAGATGTAACAACACCTCTTTGAGTAACAGGAATACCAGCATAAGCTGGAACACTAATACTAGAAGTAACTCCAGGAACTATCTCAAATTTTACACCTTTATCTTTTAGATATAAAGCTTCCTCTCCACCTCTTCCAAAAACAAAAGGATCACCACCTTTTAATCTCACAATATTTGTATATTTTTGTGATACTTCATATAAAATTTCATTGATTTTATCTTGTTTTACAGGATGATGTCCATCAGTTTTTCCAACATCAATAAATTCACAATCAGCAGGAGCTTCTTTTAAAATATCTGGATTTGCAAGTCTATCATAAACTATAACTTGTGCTTTTCTAACCAATCTTAATGACTTGACAGTCATAAGATCAATATCTCCAGGACCTGCTCCTACTAAATATACTATTGGACTACTCATTACATTTTTCCTTTTACATCATATATAAATATCCCTGATGGTTTTTTTACATTTAAAATATCTCTTGCTCTATACCATTGTTTTGTATTTATTACTATTACCATATTTTCATCATTATCACTTACATAAAGACTTCTATTGTTTTTTGACCATCTTACATGAAGGATTTTTCCTCCAAATTGAAATCGTTTGATAATTTTTAAAGTTTTTGTATCTATGATTTGAAGAACAGGAAATTTTTTACCACTAAATGTAACTGCTAAATATTTTTTATCAGGACTTAAGCTTGTAAATACAGGTGTTCCTTCTACAGTAATATTGGCAATATTTTTAAAATTCATATCATAAACTAAAACTTTATTATCTCCAACAGCAGGGACAAATATTTTATCTCCACCTATACTCCAAAATCCAAAATGTGGAACTTTAAGAACCATTTGTCGTTTTTCATCTAAAAATATTTTTACTTTTTTATAAGTCATAGTATCTAAATCAATTGTGCCAAAAAATTTAGATACAAAAAATCCAACAATATATTTATTATCTTGTATCATAGCATCAAATGGCATAACACCTACATCTTTAAACTCTTTGTATAGTTGGAAGTTTGGATATTTGTCATTTTCTTTATCTCCATAAATACCACCAACATTTGCATATACAGATAGTTTATCATTATCCATTTGTGCAAAAATCAAGAAATCTTTATAGATTTTGATACCTACATTTTTAGAACCTGTTTTTATTTTTTGTAAAGGTTTTAGATCTCTTGTTAAAATATCTACACTTTTGTCATCATAATTTGCAACGGCTACATAGTTTTTACCTATTACAAATCCTATTGCACTTTTACTTGTTTTATACTCTGTCTCTTTTTTTAATGTAATTGGATCAAATTTTACAACATAACCATCACGACTGATTAAGTAACCATCGTTATCTTTGAATTTTATAACACCATGGTTCATATTATGCATATGTAACATACTTGTTTGTTTTACACCATCTTCTATAACAGCTACAGATTGACTCTCTCTCTCAACTACAAAAAATTTCTCATATCCAAATAATGATATGCTAAATATTAAGATTAATAATACTATTTTTTTCATTTTAAACTCCTATTTCTTGATTAGTAAGGTAACAACTTGGATCTTGCGCCCAAAGATCTCCATAAATTGCATTTGCTCTACTTCTGCTTCCACCATTACATATATCTATATACTGGCATTTTGCACATCTACCACCTAGCTCTCTAGGTGTTTGTCTTAATTTTTCAACTATATCGCTAGATTTACCAGCCCATACATCTTCAAATGATGTTTGTAGATAATTTCCTATATATTGTGGAAAAAATGGATCAGGCTTAACATTTCCTAGCCAATCCATATTACCTAAACGGTTACCAGCACTATTACCGCCCCAATGTTTAAGTTTTTGTGTCAAACTATCTACATATTGTGGATACTCTTTTTGGAATCTTTGAAGAAGTAAAATAGCATCCATCTCCATATTCCCAGTTACCAAATCTATATCTTTGCCATCTTTGTAATACTCAAATGCTTTATCTATGATATAGTTGACATATTCTCTTCTTTGCTCTTTTGTGATGTCAATTTTTAGATTATCTAATCCTCTCCCAGAATATACAAGATGTGAAATATAAAGTTTGTTTGCTCCTAGCTCTTCAACTAGATCAAACATTGCATAAAAACTATCTTGTGTCTCTTTTGTTAGTGTAAATCTAATACCAGCATTGCCACCTGCATTTTGAATATGCTTAATACCCTCAATAGCTTTTTTGTAAGAGTTTTCATCTCCTCTAAATCTATTGTGTATCTGCTCTATCCCATCTATACTTATACCTATATAGTTAAATGTATCTACTATTTTGGAAGCATTTTTTTCATTGATATACATACCATTTGTAGATAGATATGTGATAATCCCTGCTTCTTTCATCACTTGAGCTATATCAAAAATATCTTTTCTAATAAGTGGTTCTCCACCACTGAATATTACAAATTTAACCCCTGCTTTTATCATAGAAGGTATAGTGTTGCATATTTGTTCAAAAGTAAGTGTATCTTTATTGTTTGGATCAGCTTTAGAGTAACAATGGTGACAAAAAAGATTACATCTGTTTGTAAAATTCCATATCATTATGCTACCATTTAGTTCTCTTTGTGTTGAGTTTTCTAAAGTTGATTTTATTAAATTTGAGAGTCTAAACATTATTTCATATCCTTACAAGAGTATATAAATTTTACAATCAAATCTAACTCTTTTTTTGATAAAGTTGTTCCAAAAGATGGCATAACACTTCTTTTGTAACCTAAAGATCTATAATCTGATTTGGGAGATCCTATATGTGTCATAATCTGCTCTTTTGTCCGTGTGTTTGCAATTTGTTTAAAACTAGGTCCAAATGCTTGTGCAGTTTGATGGTGACATCCCCAACAATATGCACGAAATACATTATCCCCTGTATTTAACGATTTCGCACTGATACTATTTACTAATAGTGCCATAAAAATTAATTTATATATATGTTTCATCACTTTTCCTATATAATTTAAAAAAGGATGATAACATAATCAAGATATGATTTCGTTGATATTGGTTAAAATTTTTATTTTTTTACCATCCATTTTTTAAAAGGTTGTAAACTTGATATATAATCAGCTACATCTTCAACCTCTTGTTGAGTAAGTGGTAGAGTTGGCATAGCATTTGCTGTATAACCAAATTTTTTAAAATATGTTTGAGGATCAGATGCATAGTGCATAATATCTTTTTTGGTTCTTGTATAAGATACAAGATTAAAATCTTTTCCCATACCACCTTGCATTGTTGTGCTATGACAAGCAGCACAATTTACTAAATATACATTTCGCCCTTCTGTTTTATTTGCATATAAATTTACTATTAATAAAGTAAATAATAATATTTTAATCTTCATAAATCTTCCTTTAATATTCTTATTTTTGGAACTTTATCTAAATAAGATAAAAATTGTCTTAATTCAAATAATTAAATAGGATAAAAATTGTCTTATTCAACAATATAAAGAATATTTTAGAGTTTTTTAAAGCTTTTTAATGCTATGATTATCCTTATAAATTATAAGGAATTTTAATGAGTGAATTTTTAAGCAATGAGGAAGAGTTACCAAAAGGTCATCCAGCACAAGTCTATATGGATGAGAATATATTAATAAAAGATATTATACAGAAGATTAATCAGATAAATATTAAAGAGGAGTTTGAAGAGTTTGTTAAATTATTTGATAAATTATGTTTGATAGAGAAACATTATGCAAGAAAAGAGAATCAACTTTTCCCATATCTTGAAACTTATGGATGGACAAGTCCTAGTCAAAATATGTGGGCATTTCATGATCAGATACGAGATGAGATTAAAGTAGTAAGAAAAGATATATTGTCAAAAGATATTGTAAATCTATCACAAAATCTTCAAGCTCTTTTTAGAAGTATAGATCATCTTATGCAAGTAGAAGAGTATAGATTATTGCCAAATGCTTTAAATATGTTAAGTGATGATGATTGGAAAGAGATGCGAGAAGGGGATGAGGAGATAGGTTGGATGTTTGATATACCACCACAACAGTATCCAAAAAAATCTGATTCTTCATATATCCATCCATCTGAAGATACAACAAAAAGAAAATTGCCATTTTCACTAGATGGTAGAATTAAGTTAAATGAGGGGTGGATGTTGCCTCAACAATTAGATCTAATGTTGCAGTTTATGCCTGTAGATATAACTTATGTAGATGAAAATGATATAGTGATATTCTATAATCGTGGGGATAAAAGGGTTTTCCCTAGAAGTGCAGGAATTATTGGTAGAGAAGTAAAATTTTGTCATCCACCAAAAAGTGTAGATCAGGTTTTAAGGATTTTAGAAGAGTTTAAAGCTGGACGAAAAGATGAAGCTGAATTTTGGATAGAGTTTAAGGGTAAATTTATACATATTAGATATTTTGCAATAAGAGATGAACACAATATCTATAAGGGTGTAATAGAGATGAGTCAAGATGTTACACATATACGAGAGTTAAAAGGACAACAACGACTTCTTGATTGGGAATAATTAGCTATAATTAGTTATAATAATTTTAATAATATACAAAGGAATGATATGCAAAAAATCTTTATAATTTTATTTTTTGGTGTGGTAATGTTATTTGCTAATAACTATAATACTGCTATTGATTATTATCAAAAAGGTGATATGAAAAATGCTTTTATCTATTTTAAAAAAGCAGCTAATCAAAAAGATATAAAATCAGCTTATATTTTAGGGTATCTTTATACTGGCGGTATTGGAACAAAACAAGATTTAAAAAAAGCAGTCAAGTGGTATAAAATAGCAGCTAAGGCTGGTAATACAAAAGCTCAAGTAAATTTAGGATTTAATTATATTGGAGGCTTGGGGGTAAAAAAAGATTATAAAAAAGCTGCTTATTGGATATATAAAGCAAAGGACAGATCACCACAAGCACAAAATTTATGGGATGAATTTCATCTAAGTCAATATTATAATAAGGGTAACTAATGGATATTATTTTATCTTTGGTATTTGCTGCACCTTTATTGGTTATTATGATATATCCTGCTATGAAAATTAGTAAATTTTTAGGTAATTATTTTGATATTAATGAAAATTTATATAATAAATTAACAGTAATATTTACTATAATTTTATCAGTTATAGCAGGATTATTTTTACATTTTGTGTAATTGTAAGAATTTTTATTAGCAAGGTTTAACCCTTGCTTTTTATAGGTTTAATTTAACACTATCTCCTATATATTTTTTAAGTAGATCTTCATCATGAAGATCTAGTTCTTTTGCTAAAGAAGGTCTAACTGGATAGCTTATCCAAGTTGACTGAATCATATCACCTTTTTGTAAAGATGGCACTTTATAAATTATATTTTTACTTTTATATGTATCAAGATTTGTGTAATATTTGATCCCTGATGCTTTTGGTGGATAAACTTGTTTACCATTTTCATCAATAAATAGCTTACTAAATGTTGCCTCTTTATCTTCATAAGGTGACTTTTTAAAGTTTTGCCATATAACTTTACCATCTCTTACAATAGTAGTTTTAACATATTTTAATCTCATAGGTTGAAGTAAAACTTGATGTCCCATTTTATTTTTAATAGTAAGTTCTATATGATTATTGTCTATTTCTTTCAATGATAATTTAACAGCCTTTTTTACCATATCTTCACTTCTTATGCCTAGAAATTCATGATTTGCATATTTCTCTCTTGCTCTTCGATTTATTTTTGTATTACCACCTTCATATTTTGGCATATGGCAACCTATGCAATCAGTTTGCTTGAAGTTATCCAGATTTTGCGATATTTGACAAACCTCTACATCATGAGAATCATTTCTTTTATGACTATGACAACCCATACAAACTTTTGAATTAGCAAATAGATTAAATCTTTTAGGTAATGTAAGATTTTTATGTTTGTTGCTTTCTTCTGGATCAGGTGTATTTCCATACATTATAGGGATACCACCTCTATTCATTGTTGTTCTATACCCATTTTGCCTATGTGATTTTCTAACAGCTACTATAGAATGACAATATAAACAACTTACACCATCTAATTGTCTTATTGTTTTGCTTGGTTGGTATTTACCAGATACTATCTTATCAAGATTATTAGCTGCTGGAATATGACAAACACTACATTTATACGTTGTAGGAAAATTTAATTCCTTCATTTTACGATGAAATTCATCTTGAAATAATGATGAATTTGCATGTTGTGATAACATATGCTCTTCATATATTGTATCATGACACTCTGCACAACTTTTACTATCTAAATATGTAGCATTGATAGACACTAAAAGTAGTATTGATAGAAGTATAAATTTCATATATTTTCCTTATGTTGTAATATAAATAAAAAAAGGTAGAAAGTTTAACTTTCTACCTAATTTTGAAGCTAATAATAACTATTATGCACCTGGAATTGTTTGTCTATGTTCAATAGAGTAAGTAAATGTAGGAGTTGTAAGTCCTTTGATATACTTAACAAATTTACCAGTTTTTGCTTCATAAATACCAATTCTTCCTGCATTCCATTCAGAAATCATTGTCCATTGACCATGATTTGCTGGTTCTGCATGTAAAATTCTTGGTAATACTTTGTTATGTGGCACTTTCCAAGAAGAGATAACTTTATGAGTTTTAGCATCAATCAATTTACCTTTATCTTTACCAACTTCAATAATTCTATCAGTTTCTAAAGTTTGTTTATTAATTAGATACATTTTGTTCCAATTTGCACTTCCACCAAGAACACAATCAGACCAAATCCATGGAGTATGTTCAGATGTTCCTACAAATAAACCACCACCTGCAGTTTTAACATTTTTTACAACATCCCAGTTGCTATCCCAGATAACAACATCACCAACATTCATACTTTGAGTAGCAAATAATTCACCATACTCATCATTATACCAAGATGAACCTTGACCTGGGTGTGGTTTAGTTCCTGGACCTGTATAAACTTTTGCAACTAAAGATTTAGTTTTAAAGTCAATAACACCCATTACATCACTTCCTTGAGAAGCTTGCATTAAGTATCTACCAATCTCTTTACCTTCATTTTCAAAACCATCATGTAATATTTTACCAATATTTGGAATATCACCAACGATTGGGAAATTTGGTTTAGAATAATCTATAATATAAACATGTCCAGCATCTTTTAATGCAAATGCAATATATGGTCCATATGGAGTATCATAAATACCTGCAACTCTTGAAGCTCCAATATTTCCATCCATATCAATTACAGAAGAAGTTGGGTAAACTTTAAGAGGTTTAAGTGTCATAGCATCAAATAATACTGCTCCACCTGGCTCATAGTTTCCTGCCATTACATATTTACCATCTGGAGAAACAGCTAACCCTCTTGAGCTTGTACCAATTCTACATTCAGCAATTTTTTGTTGCCCTTTAGAAGCAAGATCATACATAGTTACAAGACCATCTCTTGAGATAGAATAAGCATATCTTGGTTGTCTTTTGTTTGTAACTGTTACATGCACAGCATATCCAGCTGGATGTGTAGAAAGTTTTTTACCTGTAGTTCCATCAATAAATGTCACTTTAGAAGCATCTCTTTCAGTTACAAAACAGATATCTGTAACATGTTTTACATCAACAGCATGTGGATATTTTTTCTTTAATTTTGCAGCACTATTAAATGTTCTCCAGTTTTTAGTAACATTTGCTAATGTTAATACTTGAGATTTTAAACCTTTAAAGTGTTGTAAATAATCAACCATTTTATCAGCATCAGCTTTTGTAAACTCATGACCTATAGATTCACCTTTTTTCCAAGCTGGCATAGCAGTTCCTGGAACACCATTTAAAATGATATTAGCTAAATCTTGTGAATTTTTCTTTTTAAGAGCAGCTGGTCTAATATCAGCTCCAACTCCACCTTGGTGTTTAGGTCCATGACAACCTTGACAATCTCTAACAAATACTTTTTCAGCATCAAATGCACATGCAGCAGTGCTCATAAGTGTTGTTGCTGTAATAGCACTCAATAACAATTTGTTTATCTTCATAACGTTCTCCTTTTAAAATAAAGCTTGGCGATATTATTACATATTAAAACTTAGTTTAAACTAAGTTTTAATACTAAATAGTATAAATTTTAAAAAAAAATTTACAATAGGTAACTATTTGTTCATTGTGCAGTGGTCTCATTATAATAAATGGAATAATACTTATTAAATTCTAAATCTCTTTTTGCTACAATGTAGATATTTAAAAAACAAGGAGTATAGTTATGTCAAAAAAGATTTTAGTTCCACTTGCTACTGGATTTGAAGAGATTGAAGCAGTTACAATTATAGATGTGCTTACAAGAGCTGGCGTTAATGTCCTTACAGCATCTTTAGATGATAATAAAAATGTAAAAGGTGCAAATGGCATAGTGGTAGTTGCTAATTATACAATTACACAGATTGATGTAGATAGTTTAGATATGATAGTTTTACCTGGTGGTTGGGATGGAACTCATGCTTTAACAGATGATGAAAATATCCAATCTATACTTAAAAAGATGAATGAGGATCAAAAACATATAGGAGCAATCTGTGCTGCACCATTTGCTTTAAAACAAGCAGACGTTTTAAGTAGCAACTATACTTGTTATCCATCTGTTGAGGAGCAAATAAAACAAGATGGTTATACAGATCAATCAAAAGTTGTTCAAGATGGTAAAATTATAACATCACGAGGACCAGCAACGGCTATTTGTTTTGCTCTACATATTGTAAAAAATCTAGTGTCAGAACAAAAATATCAAGAGTTAAAGGGTGGACTATTAGCAGATTTTTGTTAATAGATAATATATGATAAAAAACTTACTACTATTAGCAAGACCACACCAATATATAAAAAATATTTTTATATTTGCACCGTTGTTGTTTTCATTTCAATTCTCTACTGAAAATACACTTGATAGTATTTTGGCATTTATCCTATTTAGTATGATAGCTAGTAGTATATATATATTAAATGATATTATGGATATAGACGAGGATAAAAAACATCCAACAAAAAAAGAGCGACCATTAGCTAGTGGTTTATTATCTATTGATATAGCAAAAAAAAGTTTTTTAATTTTATCTATTTTATCACTTATAGTTGCATTTATATTTAATCAAGCTTTATTTATGGTGCTTTTTGGATATTTTGTATTAAATATTTTATACTCTTTGAGGTTAAAACATATATCGATTATAGACATATTTATCATATCTACAGGGTTTGTGCTAAGATTATTTGCAGGATCAGTAGTAATAGGTGTGCAGTTATCAATGTGGATTATAATTATGACATTTTTATTAGCACTATTTTTAGCAATAGCAAAAAGAAGAGATGATGTTTTGCTATCTTTAAGTGGGAAAGAGACTAGAAAAAATATAGATGGTTATAATTTAGAGTTTATAAATGCATCTATGGTGCTTATGGCAGGGGTGATTATCGTATCATATATTTTATATACAGTATCAAATGATGTTATTAGCAGATTGCATAGCTCACATCTATATTTAACTGCTTTTTTTGTAATACTTGGGATTATTAGATATATGCAAATCACATTTGTAGAGCAAAAAAGTGGAAGCCCTACTAAAATTGTTTTAAAAGATAGATTTTTGCAATATACTATTTTATTTTGGCTTGTAAGTTTTATTGTGGTTGTAAAATTATAGATGACTACGGTAATTAGATATATTATTTTTGCTATAATATCAACAATTGTAAATCTTTCATTTCAATATATTAGTTTTTTTGTGTATGGTGGAAGTTTTTCTTTATATATTGCTATGTTTGTAGGAACATTAGCAGGTTTAGTAGTAAAATATATATTAGATAAAAAATATATTTTTTATCACACAACAACAACACATAAAGAAAATGGTATAAAATTTATTTTATATTCACTTATGGGAGTTTTTACAACAGTGATATTTTGGGGATTTGAAATAGGATTTAATTATATATTTACAAATCCACAAGCAAAATATGTAGGTGCTATTGTTGGGTTATCTATAGGATATATAATAAAATATTTTTTAGATAAAAAATTTGTATTTACGGAGAAAAAAAGTGAATCTATATAGCTGGGGGATGTTCCCTAAAATAAAAAACAAACTATTTAATCTAACAAACTTAGATAAATTACAAGAGTATTTAGATGATTTAAGTGTTTCTACTATCGCTTATGGTAATGGAAGAAGTTATGGAGATAGTGCATTAAATGATAATATTGTTTATTGTAAAAATTACAACTACTTCTTAGATTTTGATGAAGAAAATGGGATATTACATTGTCAAAGTGGAGTTTTATTAAGTGAGATTATAGAGAGTTTTGTGCCAAAAGGGTGGTTTTTAAAAGTTACTCCAGGAACAAAACTTATCACAATAGGTGGAGCAATAGCAAGTGATGTGCATGGTAAAAATCATCATCAAGAGGGTTGTTTTAGCAGTTGTGTAGAAGAGTTTAGATTGATGTTACCAAATAAAGAGATAAAAGTTTGCAAACCAGATGATGAGCTTTTTTTAGCTACATGTGGAGGTATGGGACTTACAGGTATTATTTTAGATGCTAAAATATCTCTTAAAAAAATAGAATCACAATATATTGAGCAAACTACAATAAAAACAAAAAATCTAAAAGAGACTTTTGAAGCTTTTGAGCAATATAAACATCTACCATATTCTGTAGCTTGGATAGATTGCCTTGCAAAAGATGAAGAGATTGGAAAATGTTTATTGATGGTGGGTAATTTTGCACAAGATAAAAATCTTAATTTCAAACCAAAGAAAAAACTAAATATCCCTTTTAATTTTCCAACATTTGCACTAAATAATTTAACAGTAAAAGCTTTTAATTGGCTATATTACAAGAAAGCACCAAATGGTGTATCGAGACAAAAAGTAGATATTGATACATTTTTTTATCCACTTGATGCTATAAATAATTGGAATAGAATTTATGGAAAAAATGGATTTACACAATATCAATTTATACTACCAAAAGATAAAAGTTATGATGGATTACAAGAGATATTAACAGCTATATCAAAAAGTGGTAAAGGCTCATTTTTAGCAGTTTTAAAACTCTATGGTCAATCAAATCAAAACTATTTATCTTTTCCACTTGAAGGGTATAGTTTAGCACTTGATTTTAAAATAGAAAAAGGGTTGTTTGAACTTTTAGATCAACTTGATCAAATAGTATTGAAATATCAAGGAAGGATATATCTAACAAAAGATGTAAGGGTATCTAAAGATACTTTTGAAAAAGGTTATCCTCATATAGATAAATTTAGAAATTTAAGAGAGCAATACAATATGGATAAAATATTTCAATCGATTCAATCAAAAAGAGTAGGAATTTAATTATGAGTTATGTATTAATAATAGGTGCAAAAAGTGATATTGCAAAAGAGTTAGCTAGAGTATATGCAAAAAATGGATATGATTTATATCTAGCAGGAAGAGATATAAATAGTTTGGATGGTTTAGCAAATGATATAAAAATTAGAACCAATCAAGATGTTCAACTTTGTGAATTTGATATAACTAATATAGAGTCTCATCAAGCTTTTTACGATAATCTTAATATAAAACCAAAAGGGACAATAGTAGTATCTGGATATATGGCAGATCAAAAAGAGTGTGAAACAAATTGGCAAAAAAGTTTTAATACTATGAATGTAAACTATATAGGTGCAGTATCTATTTTAAATATTATTGCAAATGATTACGAACAAAATAAAGATGGATTTATAGTGGGTATTAGTTCTGTAGCTGGTGATCGTGGTAGAAAAACAAACTATATTTATGGAAGTAGTAAAGCAGCTTTTAGTGCATATTTGGGTGGTTTAAGAAATAGATTAAATTCAAGTGGTGTATCTGTGCTTACAGTAAAACCTGGATTTGTTGCTACAAAAATGACACAAGATTTAGATTTGCCTGAGAAATTAACAGCACAACCTAATGATGTAGCAGAAGATATTTTTAATGCACAACAAAAAAAGAGAAATATCTTATATACAAAAGCTATATGGCAGTTGATAATGTTGATTATTAAACATATCCCTGAAGTTATATTTAAAAAACTAAGTATCTAAAATATGATTAATAAGATAAAATTAATTTTAATTATATTTATTTTTAAATTTATTATTTTAGCAACACTTCCAATAACTGGAGATGAAGCATATTTTGTAAAATGGGCAGATCATTTAAGTGCTGGATATTATGATCATCCCCCTATGGTTGGTTGGCTTATATATTTTATGAATTTTATAAGTGATAGTTTTATTTTTTATAGAATATTTGCATTTATAAGCACTTTAGTAGTTGCTTATGTGATATATAAAATATTGGAACTTTATAAAATAGATAAAATTAAATCTCAATTTATAGCTTTGATTTTTTTGGTATCGCCTATTGATATTTTGATGACACTATTTACAAATGATACTGCTTTGGTATTGTTTGGAGCTATGGGGACACTATTTTTATTATATTCATTTGAATATACAAAATACTATATACGATATAGTATATTAGCTGGTATATTTTTGGGGTTTTCATTTTTAAGTAAATATTTTGCTGGATTTTTATTGGTATCTTTACTTCTGTTTGCCCTTTTTGTATATGGTAAAAAAGTGTTTAAAAATATTTTGATTGTAACTTTAGTTGTATCTGTTTTTATAGCACAAAATCTATATTTTAACTATAATAGTTGTTGGAATAATATTATGTTTAACTTCTTTGCAAGAACTGCCTCTGATAGTTTTCATATCTCATATTTAGAGGTTTATTTTGGTTTTATAATATATCTTATCTCACCTTGGGGATTGTATTTTATCATAAAAGATAGAAGATATAAAATAGATCAAAAACTTGTAAAATTAATATGGTTTGTTTTGATTTTAGCTTTGGCAATATTTTTTAAAGTTTCACTCACTCACAGAGTAGGATTGCATTGGTTTTTATTGTTTATTCCATTTGGATTTTTATTGTTTGCATATTTGACACAAGAGCATTTAGATAAATTATTTAGATATAATTTTATATGGAGTCTTGTCCACATTGTATTGATGCTTACTATTATTTTTATACCAAAATCATATTTTAGCAACAATAAACAATACTCAAATATTATACTTTTTACACAAACACCAAAAATATGCAAAGCTTTGGATCAATATGATCCTAAAAAACTATTTGCTACAGGATATACACCAGCTGCAGTTTTATCATACCATTGTAAAAAAGATATTAAGATGTTGTTTAATAATTCTAAGTTTGGAAGATTGGATGATAAACTTTTAGATGTAAGAACACTTAAAGATCAAGATTTAGTTTTAATTAGAACTAAAAAAATATCACAAACTAGTGATATAGCAAAAGTATGTCAAGAGCTTGATACTCAAATCTTAGAGATTGATGATGCTAAATTTTATATATCAAGATGTAAAAAATTTGATTATAAAAAATATAAACAATATTATCTTGATGTTCAAAAAAAGAAATTTTATAATATTCCTAAATGGTTGCCTATTGGTAAGTGTTATTTTTTTAATAGGTATTATCAATGAATCTAGTATTATTCGATTTTGATGGCACAATAACTACAAAAGATAGTTTACCACTTTTTTTAAAATATACAGTCACAAAACAACAATATATATTCAAAATGGTAAAGTTTTTACCGATTTTTATATTGTATAAACTCAAACTTATAAAAAATGATGTTGCTAAAGAGATATTAATAGCTAGTTTTTTTAAAGGTATAGAAAAATCTCAATTTCAACAACTTGCTTCAAATTTCTCACTTCAGGTTTTGGATACTATTTTAAGAGATGATATATATCAAAAGTTTTTGGAACATATAAAATCTCAAGATAAGGTAATTGTAGTATCTGCTTCTATTAAATGTTGGATAGAACCATGGATAAAAAAACACAATGTAGATCTATTATGCACTGAACTTTTATTTGAAGATAATAGATTTAGTGGAAAATTTAGCACAAAAAATTGTTATGGTGATGAAAAATTAAGTAGAGTTTTAGAATATATTGATATAAAGCAGTTTGATAAAATTTATGCTTATGGAGATAGTAAAGGGGATGATGCGATATTGGGTATTGCTGATTTTCCTTATAGGGTAAAATGATGAAAATATTAAAACTTTTAAATGACTTTAATGAATTGGTGATGTTTAAACACTCTATCTTTTCGTTACCTTTTATTTTTATAGCTATGGTAGTAGCTGCTCAAGGTTGGTTTGGTTATGAACTATTGTTTTTAGGAACATTAGCAGCAATAAGTGCTAGAAATTTTGCTATGGGATTCAATAGATACCTAGATAGAGATATAGATGCTTTAAATCCAAGAACAATAAATCGTCCAAGTGTAGATGGGAGGATAAAACCTTTTGCTATTTTAACTTTTACTTTGCTAAATGGTTTATTATTTATTGTTGTAGCATATTTTGTAAATAGTTTGGCATTGTATCTATCTGTGCCTATTTTGATAGTAATAGGAAGCTATTCATATTTTAAAAGATTTAGTTTTTTAGCACATATTATTTTAGGAATATCTTTAGGACTTGCTCCTATTGCTGGTGTAGTAGCTGTTAGTCAGACTATTACATTATGGAGTATATATCTTAGTATAGGGGTTGTATTTTGGGTAGCAGGATTTGATCTTTTATACTCTTTGCAAGATATTGAAGTAGATAAAAAACTTGGACTTCATTCAGTTCCATCTAAATTTGGAGCTAAAAAAACTATGATGTTTTCAAAAATATTACATAGTTTAACTGTTGTTTTTTGGGCATTATTTGTAGTGCAATCAGATTTGGGTATATTTGGATATATCGCTATTTTAGCTAGTATTATTATGCTTACTACTGAACATATTATTGTTCATAAAGATTATAGTAAAATAGATCGTGCTTTTTTCACTATCAATGGATATTTGGGAATTTTGTTTTTTATATTAATAGTGTGTAATTATATATTTATTTAAAAGGATAAGAGATGGATATTTGGATTTTAGTAAGTGGGATTTTTTTTGTAATAAGTGTAGTATTATTTCAAAAGCAACGAATACAATCACAAAATTTAGAAAAACTTGCTAGTGAATTAAATACTGAAGTAAATATTAAACAAGAGCAACAAATAGAATTAGCAAAACTAAATCAAAAAACCACCTATTTATCTGAAGAGTTACAAAAACTAGAAAATATTAATACCCAATACAACAATCAGATTCAAGAGTATAGCTCAACAATATCACAACTTAAAACACAACTACATGAACAATCAATATCTATGAAAGAGAAGCTAGAGCTTTTACAAAGTAATGAAAAGATAATGAAAAATGAATTTAAAAATCTAGCAAATGAAATTTTTGATAATAATAGTAAAAAACTACAAGAGCAAAATCAACTTAATCTATCTAATGTCTTAAACCCTATGAAAACACAATTTACAGATTTTAAAAAGAGATTTGAAGATATATATATTACAGAAACAAAAGATAGATCAGCATTAATTAATGAGTTAAAAAGTTTAAAAGAGTTAAATCAAAAGATGACACAAGAGGCTTTAAATTTAACCAATGCACTAAAAGGGGATAGTAAAAAACAAGGTATTTGGGGAGAGATGGTGCTTGAAAATGTTTTGGAAAGTTCAGGGCTTCGTGAAGGTTATGAATATCATAGGGAAGTTAGTATCAAAGATGAACAAAATAAAATATTTAGGCCAGATGTGATTGTAAAACTTCCAAATAATAGGGATATAATAATAGATGCTAAAACATCTTTAACTGCTTATAATGAATATATGTCATCTAATGATGAGCAATCAAAATCTTTTTATCTAAAAAATCATATTAAATCTATAAAAGATCATATCAAAGAGTTAAGTAATAAAAAATATGAAGATCTTCCAAATATTAATAGTTTGGATTTTATTTTTATGTTTATCCCAATTGAGGGTGCTTTGCTTTTAGCTCTTGAAAATGATTTAAGTTTGTATGATGATGCTTTTAAACAAAAGATTATTTTAGTAAGTCCAACTACACTTTTGGTTGCTTTAAGAGCAGTTGAAAATAGTTGGCGATATGAAAAACAAGCCAAAAATATACAAGATGTTTATAAAAGGGCAGAGGAGCTATATAAAAAATTTGATGGCTTTATAGAGGATCTTAAAAAAGTTGGAAAATCTATTGAAACTGCTAATACAACTTATAATGAAGCATTTAAAAAATTAAGCACAGGAAGAGGTAATTTAATATCTCAAGTTACTATGCTTAAAAAAGTATCTAATATCAAGCCCAAAAAAGAGATCGATAGTAAGCTAGTAGATGAAGCTTTGGATGAGGATTAAGAATCTTTCAACTTCCGCACTTTTTTCTCTATTAGCCTTATCCTTTCTTGCTCTTTTTTGTGAATGAGTTACTATTAGTTTTCTACCATTATCCAAGTGGAAGTCGGGAAGAAGTAGATCAAATCTTTAATCTAGTTTATTGTTTTTTAAATTGCAGTATGCATCCCCATCGGGGACGATGGAAAATAAAAATGTAAGATGATTTAATCAAATTTCATAGAAAAATCAAGCCATGTAGCTTGATGTATGATACTACCACTACTAATAGCATCTATACCACTATGTAAATACTCTGTGATAGTTTTTTCTGTGATATTTCCACTAGCTTCTAGTAAAATATGTGGATAGTTTTGATCTCTAAAATCAGCGACTTCTCTTATTTGTGTTGGAGACATATTATCACACATAATAATATCTGCTCCAGCATCCATAGCCTCTTTGACTTGATCCAAAGTTTCACATTCGATCTCTATTTTTGTAACCCAAGAGATTCTTTTTCGTGCTTTTTTGACGAACTCTTTTAGATTGGGGATAGTTTTAAGATGTGTATCTTTTAACATCAAACAATCATCAAGACCAAGTCTATGATTTATAGCACCACCTACACGACTAGCATATTTTTCAAAATCTCTTAATCCTGGTCTTGTTTTTCTTGTATCTAGCAATACAATATCACTTCCTTTGAGTAGTTTGGCATATTTATTTGCATTGGTTGCGATACCTGAAGCATGTTGCATAATATTTAAAAATGTTCGTTCACTACTTAAAAGAATACTTGCTTTCCCTTCAAGTTCAGCTATAACATCGCCTTTTTTAACCACATCACCATCTTTTAGTAAAAATTTACAATCAAATTTTTCAGATCTTGCTAGAACTCTTGTATATTTTACACCTGCTATGATACCATCATCTTTTGCGATAACTCTTGCTTTAAATCTACCTTTTGGAGCTATATCAAAAAATAGATCTCCTCTTCCGTTGTCTTCTAATATTGCATTTTTTACGAATTTTCTTATATTTATTGCCATAACTAAACCTCAAACATCCTTTCTAGTGCTAATTTTGCATATTTTGTTACTTCACTTGTAACTTCGATCTCATTTTCAAATGTTTCATTTTGAATAGACAATAGTGTCTGATATAGATCTTTTAATGTTGTCTCATTCATAGTAGGACATTCAGGTTTTGTGCTACTTAAAACATAAGTATTTTTATCTCTTAGACGATTTACCATATTAAACTCAGTCCCAACTACTACTTTTTGTTCAGGATCAAGATCTTGTGTGATATATTTGATAAGTTGGGATGTGCTTCCTATAAAATCAGCTTTATTTACTACTTGAACATCACATTCAGGATGAACTGCTACGATTATATCAGGATATTTCTCTTTGTAAAAATCTATATCTTCAGGGGTAAATAGTTGATGAACAGAACAAAATCCATTATAACAAATAATATCTGCTTGTTTAACATCTTCAATATCATCTATACCAATAACAGCTGATTTGAGTCCTATTTGATTTGCAAAATTTTGCCCCAAACATCTATCAGGAACAAAAAATATCTTTTTACCAGATTCTAGTCCTTTTTGAATAATCTTGAAAGCATTACTACTTGTGCAAACATATCCACCCATTTTACCAACAGCTGCTTTTACTGCTGCACTTGAGTTGATATATGTGATTGGCAAAATATCATCATTTGATATACCAGCTTGATTTAATATTTTTAGATTTGAATTAAAAAATTCTACATCTATCATCTTTGCCATAGCACAACAAGCAACTTTTGGCATTAGCACTCTTTTTTGAGGAGCTAAGATTTTAACACTCTCTCCCATAAACCCAACACCACAAAATATGATATTTTTAGAGTCGCAATTCATAGCTTTTTTGGCTAATTCTAAACTATCTCCTACAATATCTCCTAGTTCAAAAACTTCATCTTTTTGATAAAAATGAGCTGCTATTGTTACATCTAGTTCATTTTTTAGTTTTATTATCTCTTCTTTATAATTCACTTTTTAAGGCCTTTAATAATTTATGAATAAAAATATAACCAACTTTTTGTTATAATCTCTTGAAATTTTGAATTAAAGGTAAAAAATGGATTTTTTCTTAAATATAAATATACAATTTTATATTATTGCTTATTTGGTTGGTGCTATTCCATTTGGGTTGATTTTAGCTAAAAAATTTGCTGGAGTTAATATCCAAGAATCTGGAAGTAAAAGTATAGGTGCAACAAATGTTTTAAGGGTTGTTAAGCAAGAGGATCCAGCATTGGCAAAAAAACTAGGTATTGCTACTGTTGTTTTAGATGCCCTAAAAGGTGCTATAGTAGTGGTTGTAGGGATGGTTATTGGTTTGCCTGAAGAGACCTTATGGGCTATTGCAGTTTTATCTGTTTTGGGACATTGTTATAGTTTGTATCTAAATTTTGAAGGTGGAAAAGGTGTTGCTACTGCTTTGGGAGTATTTTTGGTGCTTATACCTATACCTACATTAATAGGTGCAGTTGTTTGGGGATTTTGTGCCAAAGTTTTAAAAATCTCATCGTTATCATCTCTTTTAGGACTTACAGCAGTTGTAATATCTACAATATTTGTAAATAACCAATTAGGTATTGGCTCAAATGCTCCTGTTTATATTATTGCATTTATTATTTTTTATAAACATATCCCTAATATCGTAAGATTGATAAGTGGTCAAGAGGCAAAAGTAGCTTAATGTTACAAGTTAATATAGAAGAGCTAACTTTTAAAGCTATTTTAGGAATATTGCCACATGAGAGAAAAAATAAACAAACTATTATAATAGATATATCTTTTGAGTATTTTTATGATGAAAAACAATCAAATTTTATAGATTATAGTGTAGTTGCATCAGATGTAAAAAAGATGATGAAAAAGAAAAAGTTTAAACTTATAGAGGATGCGATTATTTATATAAGAAAAAAACTAAAAAATAAATATAGTATGAAAAATCTAAAAATTAAGATTGCAAAACCAAATATTTTAGATAACTGTAAAGTTAGTGTTCAAGAATAATTTGCTAAACTACAAAGATTAAATTTTATATAAGGAAAAAATATGTTCGGAAGAAAAACAGAGTTAAAAAAATATGAGTATTCACAAGAGGAATTGGAGAAATTCCAATATGCAAAATTTAGATTAACCAATGGAGATATATGGGTAAAATTGACTCCTCAAAATACTCCAAATACTGTGGCAAATTTTGCTACATTGGCAAATGATGGGTTTTATGATGGATTGAACTTTCATAGAGTTATTCAAGGTTTTATGGCACAAGGTGGTTGTCCTGATGGCACAGGTGCTGGTGGTCCTGATTGGGCGATAGAGTGTGAAACAAATGCCGATGGGCAAGTGCATAAAAGAGGTAGTTTATCTATGGCACATGCTGGACCAAATACAGGTGGAAGTCAATTTTTTATATGTTTTGTCCCTTGCCCACATTTAGATGGTGTGCATACAGTTTTTGGAAATATTGAAGTTCAAGATAGAGATAGTTTCAAAGTTTTGGATCAGATTGAACAAGGTGATACAATAGAAAAAATAGAGATATTTGATAAAAGAGATTAAAATTTTAACTTAAAAATACTGCTTTAATCTAATCTTTTATATTAAAGATCGATTGAGCAGTTCCAAGTATCACATCACCTTCGATAGATGTAGATACCTCTCTTAATTTTTTTGCTGGATGGTGTAAAAATTCAGCCATTACTGTTTGGCATAGTTTTGTTATATTTTCTTTATCTTCAGCTTTTATAAAATGTTTTTTGATTGCATTTTGAATCTTTTTTTCTATAATAGCATCAGATTTGAGATATAGAGTTTTAATCATAGGTTCAACACTTAAAGTTTGAAGCCATACAAAAAATTCTTTTGTCATCTTACCTACTATAGCATAAGCCTCTTTTGCTTGTTCTGTTCGTATCTCTAAGTTTTCATTGACTATACATTGAAGATCATCTACACTATATATATTTAGATTTTCATATTCAAATTGCTCAATATCTCTAGGTAAAGCTATATCAAACCAATGTCTAGTATGTGCAAATGGTTTAACCATCTCTTTTTTGATAATAGGATAAGGAGCACTTGTAGCTGTTACCATTAATCTCATAGAGTTAAGCAACTCTTCTAGTTTTTCATAAGGTTCTACTTTTATTTGGTTTTGACTATAGCTTTGTCCATTTCCATCACTTATGATAGATTGAGCTAAAGCTCGTGCTTTTTTATTGTTTCTGCTACATATTACTACATCAAATCCATATTTTAAAAGATGTCTTGAAGCTAGTTCACTCATCTCTCCAGCACCAATAACTAGTGCTTTTATATTTGTCATATCTTTGAAAATATTTTTTGCTTGAGCAACAGCAGTAGAAGCAACTGATACAGATCCACTACCTAATTGAGTAGCATTTCTTACTTTTGCTGCACATTTAAAAGCATAGTGTAATACTCGTGATAGTTTTTGAGCACAGTAACCTTTGTCAAGTGAAAATTTAAACGCATCTTTTAGTTGTCCTGCTATTTGTGTTTCACCAACTACAAGACTATCTAAAGATGAAGCGACAGTAAAGATATGATGTGCAGCACTCTCGTTTTCATATATATCTGCTAGATTTAATAACTCATCAATACCCAAAGATGAATGATTTGATAGTTCATCTATAGCAATACTAAGAGTTTCTTTTTGGTTTGGAACACTTAATATAAGCTCAATTCGATTACAAGTCGATAGTAAGATAGCTTCATTTATCTTATCATATTTTATGATAGATTTTAAAAAAACCTCTTTTTCTACTTCATTGTTAAATGCTAGTTTTTCTCTAGTATTTATATCTGTATTTTTATGTGTAAAACTTATAACTAAATATTCCAATATTTCACTTCCTTAAATAATGAACAGCGATTATACACTTTTTTACTTTAAATTAAAGTTATGCTTTTTATTGTCATAATTTATATGAATAAAATAATATTATAACCCAAATAAATCCATAATATAAAATCTACCATCCAATTCTAAAAAAGTATCATTT
>OFAW01000036.1_pt1 | contig 26410 bp, 18 predicted proteins | sample 1520341 | NCBI WGS metagenome assembly OFAW01 (sample SAMEA3696446, study PRJEB22514) | metagenome | biome: water; feature: marine; material: hydrothermal vent | place: Pacific Ocean | collected 2014-08-12 | depth 1521 m | reverse complement strand
TTGTGGTTAGCCAGATCAAGCCAGATGGCCAGGAAATGCATGGTTGTGAAGATATAGGTAAAGGACATACCCTGGTTATTCAGGATGCAATGGGTTCTGTACGCTTTATAACCCAGCCCATGAATCTTGTCTCACTGACACCTGGCCAGCCCCTGGGGGAAGTGCACCCCCTGACGCAGGATGTATTGCAATATTTTCAGAGTGTAACTCCTATTGTCTCTGTTGAGGTCAGGGCGCCTGGTAGCGAAGGTGAGGGTGGTCGTCAATATGATCATCCTGACAACATTGAGGTCAAAACAAATGGAGGAGAGACAGGCCATACGCAAGGAGATGCCGATAAGATGATGGATAGCAGCAAACAAGGTGGAGATGAAGCGGGAGATAGTTTAGGTAAAAAAGCGGAACCATCCGGGGGAGAGCTTCTTAATCATGATGCTGATTCTCCAGAGCATGGAAAACCTGAGGACCTGATGGACCAAACATTTCACTCAACATTGCCTGGTTCAGAAATGCCCGCTGAAGTAAAGATGCCTGAACCTCCGGGAGATACCAATTTGCCTGATTTTCTTCATAGTATAGAATCACAAACAGGAGATGTTTTTAGCGAGCAGCCCGGAGAAAATCCTGTGTTGCCAGAGATTACGATGTTGACCGGTCATGATGCTGCATTTTTGACAGTTGAACAGGTAGTTGCTGATGCACCGGTTTTAGTAAGTGATTCAGAGAATACTCTGGAAGAGCTTTTAGACATCAATAATATTGCGAATTTTGCAATTATGCCCGATATGAACGAGATAGATTTAACCATATATTATCAGGATACGCTGGATACTGTAGTGGTTGGCGATCAGGAGAATGATTTGCCTGAATATGGAGATACACTGGATACAGGGATAAATGATGGTAGTACCGGCTTATCTGCAAATACCCTGGAAGGCACAACTGGTAATGACACCCTGATTGGTTCATCAGGTAATGATTACATATCTGGTGGTGAAGGTAATGATGTGCTACATGGCGAAGCTGGAAATGACACTATAGATGGTGGGACCGGCAATGATTTCATCTCCGGTGGAGCAGGTAGTGACTTTCTTGTTGGTGGAGAGGGTGATGATACAATATCAGGTGAAAGCCCTACTCCACCCTCTGAAGCTGGTAATGATACGATAGATGGCGGAGATGGTTTTGATTATGTCACCTATGCGGACCTTCATCCTGATTATAATGCGGGCATACATCTTAATTTTGGTGATGGTCAGGTTACTTTACAGGGCGGTGCTGAAATAGATCATATTGTTAACATAGAAGGCGTTATTGGGTCTGATTTTGATGACACACTGGAAGCAGGCACTTATGATGCTGATAAATTAGTCTTTGAAGGAAGAGGTGGAAACGATTTCATTGATGGTGGCACTTATACTGATAACGATTTAATAGCGTCATATCGTTCAGCAGAGACAGGCGTGAATGTAAATTTAAGTTCAGATGTTGTTACAGTAGCTGATGGTCTGGGAGGAACAGACACTTTACAGCATATTAATGGTGTATTTGGATCAGATTATAATGATACCTTTACTGGCGTAGCGGATCATGATAATATTTTTCAGGGTTTTGCCGGCGATGATTTTATAGATGGCGGTACGTTATCATCAGATGTTGACAATATAGCTCTTTATGTTGAAGACCCTTCTGGCATTGATGTTCACCTGACAGATTTTAGTGGTTCTGTTGATGACGGTTATGGAAACACAGATACGTTGAATAATATTAATGTTATTGTTGGATCAGAGCATAATGATACGTTTAGCCTGGCAACAACATCTGCAACAGATGTTGATTATGTTGTAGTGCCAGGAGAGGGCAATGATTCGATTAGTATCGCTTCTGGTACATCTGTGATAGTGTCTTACGAACATGCTGATGATCCTCTTCTTATAACGCTTGATTCGTCTGGTACAACAGTGTTTACTGATCCCTGGGGGGATACAGATACCATCTACGGTAATGCTGCTATTGAAGGAACTGAACATGGTGATGTCATTACAGGCAATAATCAGAATAATTTGTTTATTGCATCTGAAGGCAGTGATTATTATGATGGCGCTGGTGGGACAGATGAGATTAATTATTTTCATCTGGGAGACAAGAATGAATCTGGCGTAGAGGTTGTCTTACAGGCAAGTGACAAAGATAGTGGTTATGCTTTACATGACAAAGGTGATGCAACTGATACTTTAATTGGCATAGAGCATGTGAATGGGACTGATTTTGGTGATACTTTAAAAGGTGATATGAATTCAAGCAATGGAGTCTTTCATGCAACACTGGCTGGAGATGGAGGAAATGATCTACTGGTTGATGGTTATGGTAATGATGCGCTTTATGGTGATGATGGGACTGATACATTTTATTTAACCGAAGGAAATGATTCTATTTATGGAGGCAACGGCATTGATCGCCTGAACGCGTCAGGTTTGTCAGCAAGTATTCATGTTGACCTGACTTCTTCATCTTTTAATTATACAATTGGTGGAACTGAGTTTTCAGGTCATATAGAAGGTATAGAAAATATTGATGGAACTAATTATAATGATACAATTATCTTAAATAATGATACTCATGAAGTTTTTGGTAATGCTGGTAATGATTCATTAATTGGAGGTGCAATGACGGATCATCTATATGGTGGGATTGGTAATGATACATTAGATGGTCGTGCTGGAAATGATTACTTGCATGGAGATATTGGTCAGGATACTTTGATAGGTGGTACTGGTGCGGATACATTTTACTTTAACAATGTTAATGAAGGAGTTGACTGGATACAAGATTTTAATCTCTCTGAGCATGATAAAATACTGTTATATTCTCAGAGTAACGATTCACAAACTTTTAATTTTGGCTATACTTCCAGTCAATATCTGGATGCCAGTGATTTTGTACGTGTTGAATCGGCAGACAGTGCGACATACGATGGTCACGGTACAAAAGACAATGCTGAAATAGTTCTCTTTTGCCATCATGCAGCGGATTCATCTTCAGATACATATCAGTTGATTTATGATCCAGATGGCAGTGGTCCTGATACTGGAACAGTTATAGCTCAATTTAGTGCTGATCCTGGTACTGACTTTGATAATCATGATATTTATGTTGAGGTCCATAACGCCACCTGATTCAGTCCTGCAAGACAATAATACAATGTCTAAAAAATCTTACATATTCCCCCTGTTACCATTACTTAAACATCCCCTCCTCTGTGGCGAGGTTCTCCTCGCCACATTTTTTATTGCTTTGCTTAATCTGGCCTCGCCTATTTTTTCCATGCAGGTCCTGAACCGCTATATTTCACATGGTTTTGACGGTACATTGATTACCCTGACCATTGGTGTGCTCATTGCCCTGGTTTTTCTGGTTATTTTAAGGGTGTTGCGGGGAAAGGTTATTAACGCGATTCTTACACGGGCCAGGCAGGAATCTGAGCTTCGCTTTGCTTCTGCCTGTCTGGAACTTCCTCTGCTTGATGCCCAGCTTATGGGCAGGGCTGGTTATCAACAAAGGATGCTTGCCTTTAATGAAGCCCAGAAGATTTTTAGCCCTGCCATAGTTACGTCCTGTTTTGATGCTCCTTTTTCATTGCTTTATCTGGGGTTTGTTTTTTTGATCAGCCCGTTGCTGGGAATGGCCACTGCTTTTTTGATTGTTTTGTTGTTTCTGGGGGGAGAGTTTTTTAATTTTTTGCAGTTGAGGCTGCATCACTCCTTTAACAGGCAACAGCAAAATATCAGGACTCTGTTGCTGTTTCTGTTTAATGTCCTGGAAAACATTAAATCATATCCTGCGTGCAATTTTCTTTTGCAATATTTTCAAAAGCAGTTTGCAAGTGTTGCGAATTTTTTGCTTAAAATTTCATCTTATGGAGAAACTGCCACTTCATACCAGCGCGCCATTTCTTTATTGCTCAATGTAGTAATTTATGGCCTGGGCGGAATAGAGACTGTGGAAGGAAAATTGACCGTAGGAGGGTTGATTGGCGCAAGTATCCTGTCTTCCAGGGCCTTTGGCGGGATTACTTCTTTTTTACAGGTGAGAAAAGAGATAGCCAGGGCAAAAATTGCCTGGAACGAGATAGAAAGTTTTTTAGAGCAAAAGCAGGTTGCGCGCAAAGTACAGCTCAAGGACGTAACCGGCAGATTGGAATGCAGGGATTTAACATTTGTTTATCCTGAAGCAACAAATCCCGTGTTTGAGCGTTTAAGCTTTGTGCTGGAGCCAGGTACGTCTCTGGCTGTAGTTGGCGCCAATGGCACTGGCAAATCAACATTTTTACGCTTGCTGGCCGGGTTGATCGCTCCGGGCAGAGGGTATGTTTTTGTTGATGGTCAGAACCTGGCACAGATGGATAATAAGTGGTGGCAGGAGCAAATCATCTATTTACCCCAGGAGCCTGGATTTTTACCCCTTTCCATACGGGAAAACATTTTACTGGGCAGGGAAGTGGAAGATGATGATTTGCAAAAGGCCATAGAACTTGCCGGGCTAACACATTTTTTGATTTATTCACCCCAGGGGCTGGAAACAATTTTACTGGATGGGGGGCTTAATCTTCCTGTTGGCATTCGCAAACGTATTGCCCTGGCCAGAGCAATTTTAAAACCCGGTAAAATAGTTATTATGGATGAGCCTACTGCCAGCCTGGACATGCAGGGCAGAAAAGCTGTTTATAATCTGCTCAATTTATTTCACAAACAGGGCAGGACCATTATTTTAGCAACTGATGATCCAGCAATATTAAAAGGCACTGGAGCGTTTGTGGATTTGAATTACAAGCCTGTGCCAAAGATTAAAACCAATCAGCGATTGCTGAGAAGTGGCGTGATTCAATGAATATTGTGCGCTATCATATTTTGCTGTTGACAATAGTTGCCATGATTGCAGCATTTATGTTCTGGGCTGCAATGGCAAAGATTGATATTGTGAGCCTGGCCCAGGGCAGGGTAGAACCGTCTTCAAGGGTCAAAAAGATTCAGCATCTTGAGGGGGGTATAGTACGTTCTCTTCTGGTCAGGGAAGGAACTGCAATTAAAAAAGGCCAGCCTTTAATAGAGCTTGAGCAGATACAGAGCCGAAGCTCTGTGGCAGAGCTGGATATTGAAATAAATTCATTGCAGGCCGATATAATTCGTTTGCAGGCAGAGGCAGAAGGGTTCAGAGAACCTGAGTTTCCTCAGGAATTGATACAAAAAATACCGGATATGGTTGAAGAGAGCAAAAGGATATTCAGAGCGCGGCGAGAGAAATTTAATAGTGAGATAGCAGCAACACAGGAAATTGTGGCCCAGAAACAACAAAGCATCAAGGAGATTGAGGCCAGAATTGCCAAAAATAAAAAGGCGTTAAAGTTACTGCAAAAACAAATAGCCATCAGCAATGAGCTTTTAAAGGATGAATTGACAAGTGAGTATAAGCATCTTGACCTGTTGCGCAAAGAGGCTCATTTAAAAGGAGAGCTAAAAGAGGATGGCATTGCTCTTTTAAAGGCAAAGGCAGCTTTAAAGCAGGCAGAGAATAATTTGAACAAGCTCAGGCATCAGTATGAACAAAAGGCCAGAAGTGAGTTAAAAATGGCCATGCAAAAGATGGAGGAGCTAAAACAGCGGCGTAAAAAATATTCAGATGCTTATCAGCGTACAATAATTCGTTCGCCAGTAGATGGAATTGTCAAGAGAATGTATGTTTCGACCATTGGTGAAGTTGTGCAACCAGGCAAAACCATACTGGAAATAGTGCCATCAGACGACCGCCTGGTTATTGAAGCGCATCTTCCCATGCAGGATGTTGCCTATGTAAGGCCGGGCCAGACTGCAATTGTAAAATTAGCTTCAAGAGATGCCAGGCGATTTGGCCATTTAGACGCCAGAGTGGAAAATGTCAGCCCTGATGCCTTTTCAACGCCAGACGGACATACATTTTATCTGGCCAGGGTGGTAACGCAAAGAGATTATTTTGAGTGGGAACAACAGAAATATCCTCTGTTTCCAGGCATGATTGTGCTGGTTTATATCAAGACAGGTGAGCGCACTGTGCTGGAATATCTGCTTGATCCCTACCTGGAGCGACTGACCCACGCTTTTACTGAACGCTAATCTTTTTCTGGTAAACGGCCTGATTTAGCTATTAAGGGGTTTATCTTCAATGCTTTTTTTATGTCTCCCTTTTATCCTTAATTTTTTTTCTTTAACCTGAAAATTTATTGTAATTTTTGAGAGATTAATTATTGACTTCTTCCACCACAGGGCAGACGTCGCATCGCTAATATAAATTTTTATAAAACAGAATCTGTTTCAAGGAGGACTGTATGTCTAACAAAGCAGTAATTGCGTGGACCAGGGTGGATGAAGCCCCAGCACTGGCAACATATTCATTGTTGCCCATTGTCAGGGCAATGACAAAACAAGCCAATCTGGAGATTGAGCTTAGAGATATTTCACTGGCCGGAAGGGTTCTGGCTCAGTTTTCTGATGTTTTGCCGGAAGATAAGAGGGTGCCTGATGACCTGGCTTATCTGGGGGGGCTTGTTTTTAAGCCAGAGGCCAACATTATAAAGCTGCCCAATATTTCAGCAAGTTTACCGCAGTTAAAAGATACTATTAGCGAGCTTCAGTCTCAGGGATATGATTTGCCAGATTATCCAGAAGAACCTCAAAATGATAAGGAAAAAGAGATAAAAGAACGCTATGACAGATGTATTGGTAGCGTGGTTAACCCTGTTTTGAGACAGGGCAATTCTGACCGCAGATTGGCTGCTGTTGTTAAAGAATTTGCCAGGAAGAATCCCCACAAAATGCGAGATGTCTCCCCAGACTCAAAGAGTTACCTTGCGCACATGGTGAGTGGTGATTTTTATGATAATGAAAAATCCGTTACCATTGAAAGTGATACCACCATTAAATATGTTTTTACGGACAAAGACGGTAAGGAAACAACATTAAAAGAGCTAGAGGTTGGTAAGGGCGATGTTGTTGATGGCACTTATATGGACAGAAGAAAATTAAGAGATTTCTTCTCATTGGTTATAGATGACGCAAAAGATAAAGATATTCTCTTTTCCCTCCACGTTAAAGCAACTATGATGAGGGTTTCTGACCCTGTTATGTTTGGTGACGCCATTCGTGTGTATTATAAAGATCTTTTTGATAAATTTGGCAAAGAGCTGGAAGAGATTGGATTTAATCCTAATAATGGGCTTTCTGACCTTGAAGCAAGGCTTTCTAAGCTGCCAGAAGACAAGCAGGCTGAGATTAAGAAAGCTTTAGAAGATATTTATGCCAGACGTCCAAGGCTGTATATGGTTGACTCAGACAATGGCATTACCAATCTGCATCGACCAAATGATGTTATAGTTGATGCGTCAATCCCGGCTGTTATTAAAAATGGCTTAAAGGGCTGGGGCCCATCAGGAGAAGTTGATGATTGTGTGATTACTGTTCCTGATAGATGTTATGCCACCATGTATCGGGAAATAATAGAAGATATTAAGGTTAGAGGCCAGTTTGATCCGACAAAGGTGGGTAGTGTTGCCAATGTTGGTTTGATGGCAATGAAAGCTGAAGAATATGGTTCTCACGACAAAACATTTTTCCCACCTGCTGATGGCAGTATAAAAGTTGTTGATAGCCAGGGCAATGTTTTGCTTGAGCATACCGTTAATGAAGGTGATATTTATAGAAGCTGTATTTCCAGGGATACAGCAATAAGAAATTGGGTTAAACTGGCGGTTGACAGGGCAAAAGAAAGTGGCTGGACTTTAGTGTTCTGGCTGGATGTGCTCAGGGCGCATGATAGAGAAATACTTAAGAAGGTAAAAGAAGAATTGCCCAATTATGATCTTGAAGGTATTGATTATTATATCAAACCGCCTCAGGATGCCATGAAGTTTACCTTAGAGAGGTTCAGAAATGGTCAGGACACCATTGCTGCCACTGGCAATGTGTTAAGGGATTACTTAACTGACTTATTTCCGATTATTGAAGTTGGAACAAGTGCAAGAAGCCTTTCTATTGTGCCTCTTATTGCGGGTGGTGGTGTATATGAGACAGGTGCAGGAGGTAGCGCGCCAAAGCATGTTCAGCAATTTGTCAGGGAAGGGCATTTAAGGTGGGATAGTCTGGGTGAATTTCTGGCCCTGGCTGAGTCATTGCAACTGGCTTATAAGCAGACTGGCGATAAAAAGATTTTAGTTATTGCCAACGCTCTGTCCCAGGCTATTGGTCAATATCTTGAAAATGCCAGGACACCGAGCAGAAAGGCAGGGGAACTGGATACAAGGGGAAGTCATTTTTATCTTGCTCTTTATTGGGCGCAGGCATTGGCCGGGCAAACAGAGGATAAGGAACTGGCACAGAAATATGCTGAGGTTGCCAGGAAACTTGAGGAGAACGAGACAAAAATCTTAGAAGAGATTCTGGCTACTGAAAAGTCTCCTAAAGACCTGGGCGGTTATTATCATTCAGATCCGGAAAAGACCGAGCTTGCTATGCGGCCAAGCAAGATTTTCCGGGAAATTATTGACTCTATTTAGGAGTCGTCAAAGAATTTAATGTTTAACATAATAACAAGCACCTTCTGCTATCCGGGAGGTGCTTTTTTTTATTATATGAACTTTTTTGCTCAGTATATTGCCATGACAAATTGGTTCTCTGGATCCGTTAAAAAAAATCGCGCCAGGACGCAAAGCCGCCAGGAAAAGAAGTTATTTGAAGAGAATAAATTAGCTATGAGTAGGTTCATTTGGATTTGAAGCAGAATGACCGGTATTTATTGTTCAGTGAGCGGTTAAAATTCTCAACTATTTTCCTGGTATAATTGATTTGTACCTTTTATCACTTTTTTTGTACCTCATATCGAATTTGAAGTGCAAATTTTTAAGAAGGTTAATATTACCTTCTTGAAATTCCATAAAGGATAAAATTTGAGGAGAGGTAGTAATGGCGAAAACTTTGACCCAAAAGATTCTGGAAAGTCATCTGGTCGTGGGCCAGTATGAGCCTGGTAAAGAAATAGGCATTCGCATTGATCAGACATTAACCCAGGATGCCACTGGCACCATGTGCAATCTTCAGTTTGAGGCCATGGGCATCCCGCGGGTAAAGACCGAGCTTTCGGTGAGTTATGTTGACCACAACACCATTCAGGCCGGTTTTGAGAACCCTGATGATCACAAGTACTTACAGACTATGGCTGCTAAATACGGGATGATTTATTCCCGTCCTGGCAATGGTATTTGTCATCAGGTGCATCTGGAGCGTTTTGCTGCTCCAGGCAAAACCTTGCTTGGTTCTGACAGTCATACGCCAACAGGAGGCGGCATTGGCATGGTAGCTATTGGCGCTGGCGGCCTGGATGTGGCTGTGGCCATGGCTGGCGGGCCTTTTTATCTTACCTGCCCCAGGGTTGTGCGCATCAATCTGACAGGCAAACTGCCTGAGTGGGTCAGTGCCAAGGATATTATTTTAAAAGTACTGGAGATTTTTGGTAGTAAAGGCAACGTGGGTTGCGTTTTTGAATATACTGGCGAGGGCGTAAAAACATTGAGTGTGCCTGAGCGGGCTACCATTACCAACATGGGAGCTGAGTGTGGTGTAACATTTTCTATTTTTCCAAGTGATGAAGTGACCAGAGAATTTTTAAGGGCGCAGGCCAGGGAAACCGATTGGGTGCCGCTTAGTGCTGATGAGGGTGCGGTTTATGACAAAGAAGTGGAAATTAATTTGAGCGAGCTTGAGCCAATGATTGCCTGCCCGCACAACCCTGGCAACGTGAAGAAGCTTTCTGAAGTAGAAGGATTGCCTGTTGATCAGGTTTGTATTGGTAGTTGCACCAATTCTTCTTATCGTGACCTGATGATTGTTGCTGAAATGCTGGATGGCAAGGTTTGTCATCCAGATGTGAGTTTTATTGTTGCCCCAGGTTCCAGGCAGGTTATGCGTATGCTGGCAGACAATGGTGCACTGGATAAATTGCTTGCCGCTGGTGCCAGGATAGCTGAAAGCGCTTGTGGCTTTTGTATTGGCAATAGCTGTGCTCCACGCAGCAATGGTGTTTCACTTCGTACCAGTAACCGCAATTTCCTGGGCCGCTGTGGAACCAAGTCAGCAGACGTGTATCTGGTCAGCCCGGAAGCTGCTGCTGCTGCTGTTGTTACAGGCAAAATTACTGATCCACGTTCATTTGATAGGTATATGTATTATCCCAGCATTATGCAGCCTTTAATGTTCAGGATTGATGATTCCATGTTCATTGCCCCTTCCCCGGAGCCAGAAAAGATAGAGATTTATCGTGGGCCGAACATTGGCGAGCCACCAGTAAATGATCCCATGCCTGAAAAAATAGATGGTGTGGTGACCATCAAGGTTGGTGATGAGATCACCACTGATCATATTATTCCAGCGGGCAGCCGCATGAAATACCGTTCCAATGTGCCCAAGTATGCAGAATTTGTCTTTGAGGTGCTTGATCCTGAATTTCATATCCGGGCCAGGGCCAATAAGGAAAAGGGCAAACACAATATTATTGTGGGCGGTTTGAGTTACGGGCAGGGGTCTTCCCGTGAACATGCTGCAATTTGCCCCATGTATTTGGGGGTAAAGGCTGTTCTTGCCAGGTCTTTTGAACGCATACACGCGGCTAATCTGGTGAACTTTGGTATTGCGCCGCTTTTGTTAAATGAGGCAGATTACGCTGACATTGAGCAGGGAGATGAATTGGTCATTGAAAACATGCGCGCAAAGATCAAGGCAGGCGAGGATTTGATTGTGGAGAATAAAACCAAAGGCAAGAGCTATACTGTAACTTATCAATTGTCTGATCGCCAGAAAGAGATTCTTCTGGCTGGTGGAACACTTAGCTACATGAAAATGAAAGCGTAAGGAGAGTATTATGGCACAACGCGGCATAAGAGAGTATGATGCAAAAAGGCTTCTGGCAAAGTATTTAAAAGACAATCTGCCGGAGATTGCTTTTGACTTTAAGGGCGTTCTGGTTACGCCTGAGACAAACTGGGATGAACTTGTAAAAGAAAATCCCTGGCTGACCACAGAAAAGCTGGTTGCCAAGCCAGATCAATTGTTTGGCAAACGTGGTAAGCATGGCCTTGTATTGGTGAATAAATCTTTAGATGAGGTCAGGGCCTGGATTGGCGAACGCATGAACAGGGATGTAACCATTGGCAATGTGACCAATGAGCTGAATTGTTTTCTGGTTGAGCCATGCGTTCCGCATGAGAAAGAATATTATCTGGCCATGACCACTGAAAGAGAAGGAGATAAGATTTATATTTCCGCTCATGGTGGTGTTGATATTGAAGAGGTCTGGGATACGGTAAAAGAAGCGTTTATTCCTGTTTTAGCCAAAGACAATATTGAAGAAATCATAGCTCAGGCTATCCCTGAAGAGATAGAAAACAAAGAGAATGTGACCAAACTGGTTAAGGCATTATATGATTTCTTTGTGGACTATCATTTTACTTATCTGGAATTTAATCCTTTTGTGCTGGAAGGCAATAAATTTTGTCCGCTGGATGCAGTTGCCAGACTGGACGATACAGCCCAATTTGAATGTGTTGAAAAGTGGGGCGATCTCACCTTTCCCACTCCTTTTGGACGCAAGAGCACCAAAGAAGAGGCCTATATCAAACAATTGGATGCCAAGAGCGGTTCATCCATGAAACTGACAGTGCTTAATCCCAAGGGCCGTATCTGGACAATGGTTGCGGGCGGCGGCGCCAGTGTTGTTTATACGGACACCATTTCGGATCTTGGCGGCGCGCAGGAACTGGGTAATTATGGTGAATACAGCGGTAATCCCACCACAGATGAGACTTATGAATATGCCAAAACACTTCTTGATCTGATGACCAGAGAAAAAGATCCACAGGGTCGGCCCAAGGTTTTGATTATAGGTGGTGGTATTGCTAATTTTACTGATGTAGCCAAGACTTTTGATGGTATTGTAATGGCATTGGAAGATTATACAGAAAAGTTAAAAGAAGTGAATGCCAGGATTTATGTACGCAGGGGCGGCCCCAATTATGAAAAGGGGTTGGCCAAGATCAAGGCTGCTGGTGAAAGGCTGGGTCTGAATATCGAAGTTTACGGCCCGGAGGCCCACATGACCAGAGTTGTTAAACTGGCCCTGGAAGAAAAAGCTGCTTAAGGAGGACACAATGGCAAAACCGGAATATTGTTTGTTTGATAGAAATACTCAGGCCATTATTTATGGTTATCAGCAAAGAGCCATCCAGAGGATGCTGGATTTTGACTATATTTGTAGAAGAGAAACTCCCAGTGTGGCCGCCATTGTGGCCCCAACCAGGCAGAACGGATTTCATAAATGTTTTTTTGGCAACAAAGAGATATTGATTCCCATTTACCGGCACTTTGATGAAGCTGTTGAAAAACATCAAAATGCTGATGTAGTGGTCAATTTTTCATCCTATCGTTCTGCTTACGCCACTACAATGGATGCGCTGGCCAAGGATACTATCCGCACTGTAGCAATTATTGCGGAAGGTATTCCAGAGAGATATGCCCGTATCATTGCTGCTACAGCCAAAGAGATGAAAAAATGCGTGATTGGCCCGGCTACTGTTGGCGGAATTGCTGCTGGAGCCTTTAAAATAGGAAATTCAGCCGGAACCCTGGAAAATATTATCCGCTGCAAATTGTACCGGCCTGGCAGTGTTGCTTTTGTTTCTACTTCAGGCGGGCTGTTTAATGAGCTTAACAATATTATTTCTCAGGCCACCAATGGAGTTTATGAAGGCATAGCTGTTGGTGGTGACCTGTATCCTGGTTCAACCTTTATTGACCATTTCCTGCGTTATGAAGCCAATCCTGAGATCAAGATGATGGTTGTGCTGGGTGAGCTTGGCGGTAAAAAAGAATATGAAGTGATTGAGGCCATGAAGGCCGGTAAAATCACCAAGCCTGTTGTTGCCTGGTGTACAGGTACCTGCGCCAAACTGTTTCCTGGCGAAGTCCAATTTGGTCACGCAGGCGCAAGGGCTGGCGACGATTCCGAGACTGCTGAAGCCAAAAACAGGGCTTTTAAGGAAGCTGGCGCTATTGTGCCCGGATCTTTTGACGAGTTGAGAAGAGTCATCAGAGAGACCTTTGAAGGCTTGAAAGCCAGAGGTGTTATTCCTGAGATTGAAGAGCCTGAAGTGCCACCAGTGCCAGAGGACTATGCTGAGGCAAAGGCCAAAGGAAAGGTGCGCAGGGCAACCAGCTTTATCTGCACCATCAGTAATGACAGTGGTGAAGAAGCAACATACAATGATATTCCCATCAGCTCTGTTGTTGAGCAGGGCATGGGCATTGGAGATGTCATCGGTTTATTGTGGCTAAAATGCCGTTTACCTAAATGGGCTGGCGAATTTATTGAGATGTGCTTAAAGATCGTAGCTGATCACGGCCCATGCGTATCTGGAGCGCACAATGCCATTGTAGCCTCCAGGGCTGGTAAAGACCTTGTTTCATCCCTGGCCAGCGGGCTTTTGACCATTGGGCCGAGGTTTGGTGGCGCCATTGATGGAGCTGCTTATTATTTCCGCAAGTTCTGTGATGAAGGCAAAACTCCCAGACAGATGGTGAATGAGATGAAAGCCGCTGGTACCCTGATTCAGGGTATTGGGCATAAAATCAAGAGCGTGCGCAATCCTGACAAGCGAGTTGAGTTGTTAAAGAATTACGCAAAGGAGAAGTTCCCTGCCACCAAATATCTGGACTATGCCCTGGAAGTAGAAAAGGTGACAACAGCCAAAAGGGGCAATCTGATTTTGAATGTGGATGGATGTATTGGTGTCTTGTTTGTGGATTTGCTGGCTAACTTAGGATTTAGTTCAGAGGAAATTGGTGAAATTATTAATGCCGGAACATTGAATGCTGTTTTTGTCCTTGGCCGCAGCATTGGCATAATCGGTCACATTCTGGATCAAAAACGGCTTAAAGCCGGACTTTATCGTCATCCAATGGATGATATTTTGTATGCTACAGAATCGCCGCGTGAAGTGGGCTAAAAAAGCGATGCGGGGGAAACCCCGCATTGCTTAAAGGAGGAAGAAGAAAGGATGAAGGATGAAGGATGAAGGATGAAAAAAGAAGGGGTGAAATTGCCGGTAACTGTGCAGATGGCGTGTGGCTCGTATATCGGGGATTACCACAAAAGTTCACGAATTCAGAAAGACTCAACTTTCAGCAACTCCGAAAGTTGAGTAAAAAGAGTAAAAAATTCATCCTTCATACTTTATACTTCATACTTAAAATAAAAGGGGAGAAAAATGCGCAGACATAAGGTGTCGATTATTGGTGCTGGAATGGTAGGCTCAACTACCGCGCATTGTCTGGCAGGCAAAGATATAGCGGATATATTGCTGGTGGATATTAAGGATGGTTTATCAACTGGCAAAGGACTGGATTTGTTTGAGGCTTCACCCATTAGTGAGTTTCATGGACATATTGAAGGAACAGGTGATTATGCCCTGTCCAGAGGGTCTGATCTGGTTGTGGTAACAGCCGGTATTCCAAGAAAGCCTGGCATGTCCAGAAAGGAACTGATAGGTATTAATTGCGAAATTGTTGTTAATGCTGTCAGTGAATGTCTTAAATACTCACCAGATGCAAAGGTAATAATAGTGACCAATCCTGTTGATGTTCTGGTAGAAGTAGTTCGACGCACGCTTTCTTTGCCCCGCAATCAGATTATGGGCATGTCAGGGATGCTGGATTCCAGCCGGTTGCGGACTTTTATTGCCGTTGAACTGAATATTGCTCCACATGATATTAATGCTATGGTTATAGGAGCGCATACAGCGGAAAACATGATACCCATGCTTCGGCTGGCTAATGTTAATTCAGTGCCTTTGAAGGAGCTTCTTCCACAGGAAAAGTGGCCAGAGATTGTCAAAAGGACAAAGAATGCAGGCGCTGAAATAGTCTCCTTGCTGGAGATAGGGAGCGCTTATTACGCGCCAGCAGAAGCAACAGCAGAGATGGTGGATGCGATTTTGCGGGACAAGAAAAGAGTGATGCCCTGTTCTGTCTGCCTGGAAGGAGAGTATGGACTGTCTGATTGTGCCCTTGGTTTGCCAGTGATTTTAGGTAAAGAAGGCGTGGAAAAGGTGCTGGAAATTGAGTTGACTGATGAGGAAAATCAGGAATTGGCAAAAGGAGCGCAATTTGTTAAAGAGATGATTAGAGAAAATTTTTAGAAAAGCTGGAGGTTTTTTTAAAGCATTTATCTGAGAGGAGAACAAAATTGCGAGTTACGCTGAAACAAAATAATGAGATACTGCGAAAAATTGAGGAAATAAGTGGTGAAAATGTTTTTGCCTGTTACCAGTGCGGTAAATGTTCTGCAGGCTGCCCAATGGTTGCAGAAATGGATTTGTTGCCCAATCAGATTATCCGTTTTCTGCAAATAGGTGCGGGTGAGGCTGTATTAGAGAAGCGCACTATATGGCTTTGCGCGAGTTGCTTTACCTGTGCGGCCCGCTGCCCCAAAGGAGTTAATCTGGCTAAATTGATGGAAGGGGTGCGAGCGACTATTTTGCGCCAGTCTAATAGTGATCAGGTAGCCCCGCCGGAAATGGTGAAAAAGCCACTTCCTCAGATTGCTTTAATTAGTGCCATGCGTAAATTTACCTGTTAGACCAAGGAAGGCAGATATGGAAATTGCTTATTTTCCCGGATGCACGCTTAAGACAACGGCAAAATCTTTTGAGACATCAGCCTTAGCCATAGCCGGGTCATTGGGAATCGACATAAAAGAGCTGCCTGAATGGACATGCTGTGGGACTGTCTATTCATTGGCAGAAGACGATTTAATGAAGCAATTGGGCCCGGTAAGGACTCTGGCCAGGGCTGAAGGTCTGGGTTATACTGTTCTAACCACACTTTGTTCCATGTGTTATAATACATTGGTTCAGGCGAAACAGTTTGTAACAAAAGATCCTGTTCGGCTTCAGAAGATAAATACCTTTATGGAAGAAGAGCCTGATTTTACAGGTGTGGTAGAGATTAAACATTTTATAACGCTTCTTCAGGAAACAGGTGAGGAGAAAATAAAAGAGGCCGTTAAGAATGATCTGGCTGGCAGGAAGATTGCCTGCTATTATGGATGCTTATTGCTACGTCCCAGAGAAGCTGCCATTGATGACTGTGAACAGCCTGAGGTTTTAGAGCAACTTATGCAGTGGTTAGGAGCTGACCCTGTATTTTTTCCCTATCAGGTTGAATGTTGCGGTAGTTATATGACAGCGGTGAAGCCTGATATTGTGGCCAGACGTGCTTACAGGATTTTAGAAAATGCAAGAGAAAATGGCGCTGAAGCTGTCATAACAAGTTGTCCATTGTGTTCTTTTAACCTTAAAGAGCGCCAGAAAGATATTAAGGCTATCTATCCAGGTTTTAAAGATATGCCTGTGTATTACTTTACGGAAATTATGTCCGAAGCATTAGGAATTACAAAAACAGAGTCGCCTGCAAAAAGTCGAAACTCGCAAATCACAGCTTGCAGGGACAGGCGAACGTCTAATGATTTCAAATAGTTACAACCGTCACAACGCACGTTCGCCTGTCCCCGCACGGAAAAAATTTACTTTTTGCAGGCGACTCAAAACAGTGGAGAACAGCTAATGCGCATTGGAGTATTTATCTGTCATTGTGGTAAGAATATAGCCGGGGTAATAGATATAAAGAGCCTGACAAAGGCAGTCGCTGAACTGGAAGATGTCTATTACGCGACCGATTATGTTTATCTTTGTAGTGAACCCGGTCAAAAAGCAATCCAGGATCAGATCAAGGAGCTTGGCCTGACGCATATAGTTGTGGCAGCGTGTAGTCCTAAAATGCATGCCACAACTTTTGCCAAAGCCCTGGAGGATGCCGGAGTAAATGCCTATCTCTTAGAGATTGCAAACATAAGAGAGCAATGCTCCTGGGTACATTCTCATGAGCCGGAAAAGGCAACTGCCAAGGCCCTGGAATTGATCAAGGCAAGCGTTGCCAAGGTTAGCAAGGCTGTGCCTTTGCAGCCTTTGAGTGTCCCTCTGAACCGCAAGGTGATGGTTATTGGGGGTGGAATAGCAGGAATCCAGGCTGCTCTGGATATCGCTAATGGTGGTTTTGATGTTTATCTTGTTGAAAAGACTCCATCCCTGGGTGGTCACATGGCCCAGTTGAGCGAGACCTTTCCCACTCTGGACTGTTCATCCTGTATTCTAACTCCCCGCATGGTGGAGGCAGCCAAACATCCGAAAATTCATCTTTATACCTATTCAGAGGTCAAGGAAATACAGGGTGTGGTTGGTCAGTATAAAGTAAAAATTTTACAGAAGCCACGCTATGTTGATCCTGTCAAATGTACAGGTTGCGGAGATTGCACGGATGTATGTCCGGTGATTGTCCCCAATGAATTTGAACAGGGCCTGGGAGGACGTAAGGCCATATATGTTCCCTTTTCTCAGGCTGTGCCTCTTAAATATACAATAGATCTGGAAAATTGCCTGAATACCAGAAAGCTTGTTGTTTGTGACCAATGTTACAGGGCCTGTGGCCCCAAAGCAATTAATTATTTGATGGAGCCTGAAGAAGAAGAGATAGAGGTAGGGGCCATTGTGGTGGCAACCGGATATGATCTCCTGCCGGTGGAGGATTTGAAAGAGTATGGCGGTGGGCTTTATCCCGATGTTGTGTCCGGGCTGGAATTTGAGCGGCTGGTTACAGCATCAGGTCCAACTGCTGGTGTGATCAGGCGTCCATCAGATGGTAAAATTCCCAAACGGATTGTTTTTATTCAATGCGCGGGCTCCCGCGACCCGGAGCATGGCTGCGCTTACTGCTCAAAGATTTGTTGCATGTACACTGCAAAACATGCTTTCATGTTCAAACATGCAGTGCCTGATGGAGAGGTCTATGTTTTTTACATAGATGTGCGCGCAGCAGGCAAAGGATATGAAGAGTTTGTGCAGCGGGTCATGGAAGAAGAGAGGATTGCCTATTTGCGGGGCAAAGTATCCAAGGTATTTCAGCGCGATGATAAATTGGTGGTCTGGGGCAGTGATACCTTAACAGGTATGGCTGTAGAGATAGAGGCAGATATGGTTGTCCTGGCTCCTGCTGTTGTGCCCAGCAAGGGAGCAAAGGAACTGGCAAAATTATTGAAGTCTCCGGCCAATGAATATGGATTTTTTGATGAAGTTCATCCCAAACTCAGACCGGTTGAGTCTGCTGCGATGGGCATTTATCTGGCAGGAGCGGCACAGGCGCCCAAGGATATCCCGGATAGCGTGTCTCAGGCCAGTGCAGCGGCAAGCAAGGTACTGGGACTTTTTTCTCAGGAAGAGCTGGCTCTTGAACCGCTGAGAGCAGAAGTTAATCTGGAAAATTGTGATGGATGCGCGCTTTGCGTTGGGGTTTGTCCTTACGGGGCAATTACCCTGGTGCAGGAAGAACCTGACGGCCCAAAGCACATTGAAGTGCATAAGGCCTTATGTCAGGGTTGCGGGGTGTGCATGGCTACCTGTCCGAAAGAAGGGGTTAATGTTGCTGGTTTTACTTTAGCGCAACTGCGAGAGCAGTTAAGGGCGATGTTGGGGTAAGAAGCGTAAGAAGCGTAAGAAGCGCAAGAAGCGCAAGAAGCGTAAGAAGTGTAAGCCTCTTAAGTAAAAGGTGGATAAAATGCAAAGAGCAGGAAGAAAATTATTAAACGCGGACAAGCTGACAGTTCCTTGTGGACGGCCTGTGGTCCTCAAAGAAAGGTGCAAAGGGTGCAGGCTGTGTGTTGAATATTGTCCAAAACAGGTTCTTGAGATGTCAAAAGATTTTAATGAGAAAGGGTATCATTACCCTCAGCTTAAGCAGGGTCAGGAAAAAGACTGTATCAATTGCGGTTATTGCCAGGAAGTATGTCCTGATTTTGCGATATATGTAGAGAAAGTAACCAGTTAGCGGAGCGAGGGACAAAAAATGGGAAAGGATGTTTTAACAGGGGTACATTTTTTAAGTGGCAACCATGCCTGCGCTGAGGGTGCAATAGCAGCAGGCTGCCGTTATTATGCAGGCTATCCAATTACACCTTCAAATGAAATAGCCGAGAGAATGTCGTGGAGATTGCCGCAGGTAGGCGGCATTTATATCCAGATGGAAGATGAAATTGCTTCAATGGCCGCCATTGTGGGAGCTTCATGGGGAGGTGCAAAGTCCATGACAGCTACTTCCGGCCCTGGTTTTAGCCTGATGCAGGAAAATCTTGGGCTTGCTGTGATGACCGAAGCTCCATGTGTCATTGTTGACGTTCAGAGGGGGTCTCCATCAACCGGATTGCCAACTCTGGTTGCTCAGGCCGATGTCATGCAGGCCAGGTGGGGTAGTCATGGAGATTATGCAACCATTTCCATATCGCCTTCTTCACCGCAGGAATGTTTTGATTTTATGATCAAGGCCTTTAACCTGGCGGAGACCTGGCGGGTACCTGTGGTTGTCCTGAGTGATGAGAGTATTGCCCACCTGTCTGAGCGCGTAGTTATTCCAGATAAGAGCGAGATAAAAACAGTTTCCAGAAAAGTTGCAACCGGCCCGAAAGAAGGATTTTTGCCTTTTAAGGCAGGTGACGATCTGGTGCCTGAAATGCCCATAGCAGGCAGCGGTTACAGGGTGCATGTAACCGGTTTGACCCATGATGAGCGGGGGTACCCGGATTTAAGTCATCGGGTTCATGAGCAGCTTGTGCCCAGGCTGGTCAATAAGATAAAACAAAATGCTGATAAGATTATTGAGTATGAAGAGTTTATGCTGGATGATGCTGAAGTTGTGCTGGTAACTTTTGGAGTTTCCACCAGGATCTGCCGCCATGTGGTCAAAAGGGCCAGGATGGATGGATTAAAATTGGGCATGTTGCGTTTGATAACTATCTGGCCATTTCCTGAACAGAGGGTGATTAAACTTGCAGAGCAGGTCAAGGCGCTGGTTACAGTTGAGATTAACCTGGGGCAACTGGCATTGGAGGTAGAAAGAGTGGTCAAAGGCAGGACTGAAACCTACCTCATCCCTAATGCTGGCGGAGAAATCCATGATCCTGATATGGTTTATGCCAGAGTAAAAGAGATTGCTCAAAAAAGTTAGCTTAAGATGGAGAGAAAAATGTCAGAAATAAAGCATCCTTCAGGAAAATTGATCAGAGAAGATCGTATGCCCCATATCTTTTGTCCGGGGTGCGGAATTGGGGGTACGATTAGCAATATAGCAGAGGCCCTCATGGAGTGCGGTCAGGACCTGGATAAATTCACTATTGTATCTGGTATTGGTTGCTCTGGCCGGGCAGCGGGCTATTTTAAGCTGGATGGGTTTCACACCACTCACGGACGTGCTGTAGCTTATGCCACCGGACAGAAATTGGCCAATCCTGATCTTAACGTGATAGTTTTTAGCGGCGATGGCGATTTAACAACTATTGGTGGTAATCACTTGATTCATGCAGCACGCCGTAATACTGACTTAATTGTTATCTGTATCAATAATTTTAATTACGGCATGACTGGCGGCCAGATGGGCGGAACAACGCCGACTTTGACCAGGACGACCACAAGCGTCTATGGCAATTTTGAAACACCATTTAATTTGCCACTTCTAATGACAGCCTGTGGAGCCAACTATGTTGCCCGCTGGACTTCAGCCCATTCTCACTACATCAAGAAATCATTTCACGAAGCCCTGGAAAAAGAAGGATTCAGGTTTATTGAAGTTATTTCTGCCTGTCCCATTAACTGGGGGCGCAGGAACAAGATGCGCACGGGCATAGATCTGGTCAAATTTTTCCTGAATCAAACAGTGGTCAAGGAAAATCCAGCTCCAGAAGAAGCCCTGATTCAGATGGATACTCCAATTGTGTGTGGAGTTTTTGCGGACAGGGATCGGCCAGGACTTTTGCGTTCCATGCACGAGGTGCTTTCTTCAAAGGTAGGAGTAAAGACATTCAGGGGCGATGGAAAGGCCCCTGTCCCTGAGACAGAAGATTCTGCACCAGAATGCGCGAGTAGCCCTAAAAAAGTAGAGCAGGTCAGGATAAAGCTTGCTGGTATTGGTGGTCAGGGAATTGCCCTCCTGGGTCTGATTATGGGCCGGGCAACCTGTATTTTTGATGGCAATGAAGCCGTGTATTCGCAGGAATACGGAGCAGAAGCGAGGGGTGGTGCGTCAGCGTCCAGTGTTATTATTTCTTCAGAGAAGATAGATTATCCTTATATTAAAGTCCCGGATGTAATGGTGCTCATGGCACAGGCTGCTTTTCGCAAATATAAATCCGAGATACAGTCGGGCTGCACCCTGTTTATTGAAAAGGACCTGGTGAAACCAGAGGATTTGCCAGAAGGTGTACAGGTGTATGCTGTACCTGCTACGCGCATGGCCGAAGAAGTAGGGCGCAAAGTTGTTGCCAATATAGTTATGCTGGGCTTTATTTCAGCTTTGACTGATTTTATCAGTCTGGAAGCAGTACAATCAGCTCTGAAAATGTCAGTGCCCAAAGGAACAGAAGAGTTTAACCTGAAGGCCTTTCAGGCTGGTTTTGATTACGGGGAAAAGTTGAAGAAGGAACAAGCATAGGAGGCCGAGATGGCAGAACAGGAATACACTATAGGTGAAAAGACCATTGTTTTAGAGGGCACAAAAAAGATACCCATCTATATAATGGGTAAACGGTATGAGGTACTGGAAGGGCTTACCATTATGAAGGCCCTGGAGTTTGCCGGTTACCAGATCAAAAGGGGGTGCGGTTGTAGAGCAGGTATTTGTGGCGCTTGTGCTACAGTATATCGCCTGAAAGATGACTATCGTCTGCGTTTTGGTCTGGCCTGTCAGACTACGGTTGAGCCGGAAATGTATCTGACACAGATTCCCTTTGTGCCTGCCAACAAGACAACTTACAATATGGATGAAATTACCCCGGATGTAAGCACTATTGAAAAATTATATCCAGAAACATTTCGTTGTCTTGCCTGTAATACCTGCACCAAAGCCTGTCCCATGGAAATTCCGGTCATGGACTATATTCAGGCATTGATGCGTGGCGATATAGCCAAAGCTGCTGAATTGTCGCACAGTTGTATTATGTGCGGCATGTGTAGTATGCGCTGCCCTGCTGAAATACAGCATTTTCATGTGGCCATGCTGGCCAGGCGTTTGTATGGCAAGTATGTTCAACCAAAGGCCGAGCACCTGGCCAAAAGAGTGGAGCAAATCAAGGCTGGCAAATTTGACTGGATGCTTGATGAACTGGAAAGTCTTTCTGATGAGGAGTTAAGGCAGCGCTATAAAGACAGGGAATGGGAGCCAGAGCCTTATGACCCAGCCTGGAAACCACAGGATACAAAGTATTTAATTTTAGAGTAGTGCGTGAGTGTTTGAAATAAGAAAGGGGAAAAAGATGAAAAAATCTGGTTATCCGGAAAGTTTGCAGGAGAGCCTGGCCAATGTTGAAAAGACCAGGTCTGAGCGTTTAAAGGAAGCAAAAAAGCAGAAATATTTTCCAAAATTGTCGCCGGATGAGTACCGGGAGGTACTGGAAAAATATCATCCAGACTATAAACCTGAGGAACGTAAACCCCTGCAGGTTGGCCCTAACAAAGGGGACATGCTGCAACCAGAGCTATTGGCGGTGCTTCAGGGACGTCCCTGGCTGGAGCCGGGAAGTTTTGAGGCCAGGTTAAAATCACCTGATCTGAGTACTGATGTTCTGGTGATAGGCGGTGGTGGCGCAGGTAGTGCTGCTGCCCTTTTAGCTGCTGAAAATGGCGCCGATGTATTAATGGTTACCAAGCTTAGACATGGTGATGCCAATACAGTAATGGCAGAAGGCGGAATTCAGGCTGCGGATTTGCCCTATGACTCTCCATATTTTCATTTTCTGGATGTAATCGGCGGTGGACATTTTACCAATGATAAGAAATTGGTTCGTGCATTGGTGACTGATGGTCCTCTGGTTATCAAATGGCTGGAAGATTTAGGAATGATGTTTGATAAAGAACCGGACGGAACCATGAAGGAATTGAAAGGCGGTGGGCTTTGCCGCAGAAGAATGCATTCTTCTGCAGATATGACCGGTTCTGAAATTATGCGTGTTTTGCGTGATGAGGTGCGTAACCGCGAAGACAAAATCAGAGTACTGGAATTTTGTGCTGCCATTGAACTTTTGCTGGATGAGGATGGGGCCATTGGTGGTGCTGTATTTTATAACCTGGATACAGAAGAATACATTGTTGTCAAAGCCAGGGCTGTGATTCTGGCTACTGGCGGCTCAGGCCGGTTGCATTTGCATGGGTACGCCACCACCAATCATTATGGCGCAACAGGTGATGGTCTTGCCTTAGCATATCGCCTGGGAGTGCCCCTGAAAAATATGAAATATGCCCAGTTTCATCCCACAGGTGCTGTTTTCCCGGAGCAGTGCGTGGGTATGTTGATTACAGAAAAGGTGCGCACCCTTGGCGGTGAGCCAGTAAATTATCATGGCGAGAGATTTTGTTATCCATTAGAGCCAAGGGATGTTGAAGCATCCTTGTTTATCCGTGAATGCCTGGAGCGTGGCAATGGCGTTGTCACTCCTACAGGCCGTGTTGGTATCTGGCTGGATTCTCCCATGATTGACATGCTGCATGGCGAAGGCACTGTAGCCAAGGCTCTGGCCGGAAAATATCTGCAATTTAAGCGTTATGGCATTGATATAGCTAAAGAACCCATGCTTATTTTCCCCACTTTGCACTATCAGAACGGTGGGCTTGAAATCAATGAATATGGTGAAACAAAAGTGCCAGGGTTGTTTGCAGCAGGAGAAGTAGCAGGCGGCGTGCACGGTGATAATCGTTTGATGGGTAATTCTTTGCTGGACACCAATGTTTTTGGCCGAAGAGCTGGTGCTAAGGCGGCTGAATTTGCAAAACAAAGGCAGGAAGTCAAAACCTTAACCCTGAAACATATTGAGAAGTATTTAAAAGAGCTTGAAGCAGCCGGTATAGAACCAGAGATACAATCTCCTGTTGTACTGCCGGACTATAGACACCAGGAAGTAGTGGAGGGATAAGGATTAAGGATTAAGGGGTTAAGGATTAAGGGGTAAAGTTAAAGGAGTAGGTCGATGAAAGTTCATGAGTATCAAGCAAAAGAATTATTTGCCCGCTATGGTATTCCAGTGCCCAGGGGCAAATTGGTAACACAGGTGGAAGAGGTTGAAGGCGTAGTAAATGAACTGGGTTTACCTGTAGTTGTCAAAGCTCAAATTCATGCTGGAGGACGGGGCAAGGCAGGCGGAGTTAAGCTGGCAAAGACGCTGGACGAGGCCAGGCAGATTACTCAGAATATGCTTGGTAAGCCTCTGGTTACGCATCAGACTGGCGGTCAGGGAACAATTGTACGCAAGGTATGGGTGGAAGAAGGCGCTGCCATTAAAAAAGAGTTTTATGTTGGAATGGTTATTGACAGAGCCAGGCGTTGCCCTGTGCTGATGGTCAGCCCGGCTGGTGGAATGGAAATTGAAGAGCTGGCTAAAGAAAAACCAGAGCTTATTTTTAAAGAGCCAATAGACCCGTTTCTGGGGCTTTTGCCTTATCAGTGCCGTTCATTGGCTTTTAAGCTGGGAGTGGATCCCAAACAGGCTGGCAAGATGTTCATGGCCCTGACACGTCTTTTTGTTGAAAAGGATTGTTCTCTGGCAGAGATAAATCCCCTGATTTTGACTGAAGATGGCAATCTGTTGGCCATTGATGCGAAACTCAATTTTGATGATTCAGCCCTTTTCAGACATCCTGATGTTAAGGAAATGCTTGATCCAGATGAACTTGATCCACTGGAATATGAGGCCTCAAAATATCATCTCAATTACGTCAGGCTGGATGGCAATGTTGGCATTATGGTTAATGGCGCCGGCCTTGCTATGGCCACAATGGATGTAATTAAGCTGGCTGGTGCTGAACCGGCTAATTTTCTGGATGTTGGTGGAAGTGCCAATGCTGAGATGATTGCCCAGGGTTTTAAAATAATTTTATCTGATCCCAATGTGAAATTGATTTTTATCAATATTTTCGGTGGAATTTTACGCTGTGATGTATTGGCCCAGGGTGTGATTGAAGCTGCAAAACAGGTAGAAGTTTCTGTGCCTATTCTAGTACGCCTGGAAGGAACTAATGTAGAACAGGGGCGCGAGATGCTTGCTGATTCAGGTTTGAATTTTGTAGTAGGTAAGGATTTGAGTGATGCAGCCTCAAAAATAGTAGAAATTTTGTCGTAAAGGAGTTGCAAAATGGGTATCCTGGTCAATAATGAGACGCGTGTACTGGTACAGGGAATAACTGGCAGGGAAGGTGTTTTTCATACCACCCAGATGCTTGCCTATGGGACTAAAGTTGTTGCAGGCGTAACTCCTGGAAAGGCTGGCCAGCAGGTGGAAGGAGTGCCGGTATTTAATACAGTTGAAGATGCTGTGCGGGAAACAGGAGCTAACGCTTCAGTGATTTTTGTGCCAGCAGCCTTTGCCTGCGATGCTATTTATGAAGCTGTTTCAGCCGGAATCAAATTGATCGTCTGCATCACCGAAGGGATTCCAACTCTGGATATGATGAAGGTCAAACGCTATCTGGACAGCCATCCTGATGTGGTGGTGATTGGCCCCAATTGTCCAGGGCTTATTGCCCCGCCAGTGAAGTGCAAAATGGGAATTATGCCTGGACATATCCACACACCTGGAACTATTGGCGTGATTTCTCGCAGCGGCACCCTGACCTATGAGATTGACTATCAATTGACTTTAGCAGGACTGGGACAGAGCACCTGCATTGGAATTGGCGGCGATCAGATACCAGGCTCAAATTTTATAGATTTGCTCAAGATGTTTAAAGATGACGATGAAACGCAAGGGGTGGTAATGGTTGGTGAAATTGGAGGTACTGCTGAGGAAGAAGCTGCTGAGTGGATAAAACAAAACTTTAATAAACCAGTAGTCGCCTTTATTGCTGGCAGAACTGCTCCTCCGGGCAAGCGTATGGGCCATGCGGGCGCGATTATTTCTGGAGGTCAGGGCACGGCTGAAAGCAAGATGGAAGCCTTACGAGCCGCCGGGATATACGTTGCAGAAGATTTAGGTACCCTGGGACAGACAGTTAAGGAAGTGATGGGGCTGTAATGGGGAAGGATGAAGTAGGAAGTAGGAAGTAGGAAGGATGAAGGATGAAGGATGAAAAGGAAAGGGTTGATGCTTAAATTTCAGTGTGAACTTTACCTTTCTACTGTTTTATTTCATCCATCATCCTTCTTTCTCAACTTTCGGAGTTCCGAAAGTTGAGAAATTCGAAATCCGAATATCGAAA
>OFAW01000019.1_pt1 | contig 44541 bp, 39 predicted proteins | sample 1520341 | NCBI WGS metagenome assembly OFAW01 (sample SAMEA3696446, study PRJEB22514) | metagenome | biome: water; feature: marine; material: hydrothermal vent | place: Pacific Ocean | collected 2014-08-12 | depth 1521 m | reverse complement strand
GGCTCTTGTAGCTTAACCTCTACTTTTAGAGGGGTTGGGAAAGGGGAGGATTACCACTGCATGATCATTGATGAGAACAACAGAACAATAAGGCCTTCATGGAAAAAAGAAGATAGATATTTGTTTAATATTGAAAATTTATTTTTTAGAAATGTTGTAACCGGATTTACGGTTTTATTTGATAAAAAGCTTCTTAAGACAGTGTTGCCTTTTCCTGATGGATTGATTTATCGTGACTGGTGGTTGGCTTTATGTGCAGCCAAAGAAAAGAGCATTGATTATACACCACTATGTTTGACATACTATAGACAACATGTGGGGCAAGATACAGGTTTGGGAGACAATAAAAAGTTATTTATTCTTAAAAAAGTTTATTTAAACATTAAAAATAGATATTATAATATTGACTTTCATAGAGTTATTGCATATAAGAAACATATAAAAAACTTAATTGCAGTAAAAAATAATACAGAATATGTTAATGGCTATAATAATATTTTGGATGATGCAATTACGTATTTTGAAGATTATTTAAATAACCAAGTCCATATAAAAACATTTTTTACAGGAATGAAGTATAGTAAAGTAATTTATCCCCATAAAAATTATCTGTATATAAGAAATTTACTTTTGGATATCATCGGATGAGTAAAAACATATCTTCTGCAGTAGTCCTATATAATCCTGACCAAAATGTTTTAACCAATATAGGTTCTTATTTAGATGAGGTTGATAAACTCTATGCAGTAGACAATTCTGAGCATAAAAATAATTTTTTGATAGAAGAATTGCAAAAAAACAAAAAAATAAAATACATTGACAATGGAGGGAATAGAGGTATTGCACATGCTTTGAATGTGGGTGCACGAGAAGCTATAAAAGATGGATATGATTTTCTGCTCACAATGGATCAGGACAGTCGATTTCCAAAAGAAGAATTCAAAAAATATTTAAAAGAGTTTTTACAAATATCTGATGAAAAAGTTGCCTTGGTTTCACCTCTTCATGATAGTTATAGAATTGACAGTAAAAACATGCCAAAAATCGAAGAACCATTTACCATAATAACATCCGGGAATATTATTGATCTTGATGCATGGAAAGAGATCGGTGGTTTTGATGAAGATCTCTTTATAGATGGGGTTGATTGGGATTATTGTATAAAATTAAGAAAAAAGGGATATAAGATAGTAAGGTTTAATAGTGTGTCATTAAATCATAATTTGGGTATTTCCAGTGATCATAAAAATATTTTTGGTAAAAATGTAACAGTATATAATCATAATAAAATTAGAAGATACTATATGACAAGAAACAGACTGTATCTTGCAGTAAAATACAGTACGGACTATCCAAGATTCTCTCTTTCTACATTAAAAACTTTGTTGGTAGATATTAAAAATATCCTTTTCTATGAAAAAAATAAATCTGGCAAACTAAAATATATGATAAAAGGTTTGTGGGATTTTTTAATGAATAAATTTGGAAAAATATATGATTGATCTTAAAGAAAAACTCATTGTTATAAAATTAAAACATATGTATGCTGATGATCCTGTCGATCGATTGCGTGGAGTCAATGTAGTTCATGCCCTTCAGAACCGTGGATGGAATATTCAGATTTTTAATAATCAAAAAAATATTGATCTTATCATCTATCTCGATGATTATAATCTTTATGATCGTTTGGTGTATGAATATACCAAAGCCAGGAAAGTGATTATTGATATTCAAGATAACCATTTTATAAAAAGTAATGCTTCGAGTCAATATCAAAAGAAAAAGGGACAATACTCATTCAAAAATAGAGTTTTTGCAGAAATAAAAAAAGGTTTTAAGCAATTTATATATAAAGTTTTAATTAAAAAATTATGGTATTTGGCTTATCTTGAATCTGTTAAAAAGGTTGACTATATTATATGTAGTTCATATGCTTTGATGAATAGTTATGTACAACTTAATTCTAATGTAATATGTATCCCTGATACTCTTGAACAGAGATGTTTTCAGGTTAATAAAGTAGTAAAACAAGAAAATTTATCTATTTGCTGGGTAGGAACAGAGAATAATATTGCCTATCTTGCAATTGTGGAACAAGCGATTCAAGAACTGCAGGAAAAATATAATATCGAATTTTGTATTATTAGTTCAAAAAATATTTTTTTAGATAAACGATTACATGAGATAATGCAAAGATTACCTTTCACTTATAAATTTGTAGAATGGAAGAAAGACACCATTTATAAAGAATTGGCCAAACATCATATCGGTATTGCTCCATTACCTCAAGATAGTGAAAAATCTACAAATAAAATATTAACCTATATGGCAAGTGGTCTTGCGGTGGCATGTTCCGGAGGCAAAGATTATCAAAAAATGAATTTTGATTATCCTCAGAGTTTAATATATATTCAAAGAAATAGTGCTGAAAAATGGAAAGATTCACTTGAGCAATTGATCATAGATGATCTGAAGCGTGAAAGATTGGTTGAAAACGGGTTGAAAGTCGCTCAAAACTACCAGTTAGATAAAATTGTAGTTCAATATGAAGAATTATTTGAAAAAATATTTGAAAAAGAGTCTGTGTGAATAGAACAGTGCTTATTTACATAGATGTAATGGAACGGTATCATTTTTTTGTCAGATTTGTGGATGCGCTTAGAGAACTAAATTATAGAGTCATATTTGTAACAAATAAGTTTTCAATTTACCTTTTGTTGAAGAGGAAGTTTTATAAGACTATTTTATTAAAAGAATACCCTTTAGATAGAGAAGAAGACCATACTGATGAATTAAAGAAATCACTTAGTGTATTGAACCGATATCACGATTTGCAAACTGCAAATAAAATATATAATCATGTTTTAAAAAATCTTGAGAACTTATTATATAAAATGACATTAGAGTATTTTTTTATTTGGAATGGCAGTACAACGATCGCAAAGGCCTTGGATCATTTTGCAATAGAAAATAAAATACAAAGAAGGTTTTTTGAAATATCAAACCTTGGAGCTAAGATATTTGTTGATCCCCAGGGAGTGAATGCACAATCTTTACTTGCAAAGAATGCAGATGTTTTAGATCGTATTAAAATTGATGATACGACTTTTGATCAATGGTATCAAGTATATTATCAAAGTAAAGGTGTACCTAAACAGGCAGCAAATGCGACACGGATACCATTTTCTTTTTTAGTTGACTGGTTTGGGTTTACTTTTTTCAATATGATCCGGGAAGATAGAAGAAATCCTCTTCTGGTACTTTATAAAAAATATAAATTAAAGCAAGGTACAGTTACAGAGGAAAAAAGTATAGATAAAACTTATATTTTTTTACCACTACAAGTTTCTGATGATTCTCAACTAAAAATCAATAGTGATATAGACAATTTTGGAGCAATAGAAAAAGTGTATGAATATTGTAAAAAGAAAAATATTCAACTGGTTATAAAGTTGCATCCTGCTGAGACAAATTTTCAATTCAAAGAGAGTATTATGGAATTTATTGGGGGGAAGAATATTGTTTTAACCCAAAAAAACATAGAAGAATTGATCCATAAGGCATGTGAAATATTTGTTATTAATTCAACTGTAGGTGTTGAGGCAATGCTGCAGAAAAAAAAGGTACACATTTTAGGTAGATCCTATTATCAGGATTTTACATATGAGAGATTAAAAAGTTATATTTGTGCATATTTGGTAGATATAGATTATTTTATGCGTAATGACAAGGTCGACAAAGTAATGATGGAAAAAATTTTATATGTGGATAAATGGTATCATGGATAAGAAAATTGCAATAATTATGAGTGTTTATCAAAATGATGTTCTTGAATATCTTCAAGAAGCGCTTGAAAGTCTATATGGACAAACGTTAAAAGCAGATATTTTTATTCAATTGGATGGTCCGGTACCGGATGAAATAAAAAAATATCTGGAGCGGGAATTGTCAGAGTGTAAAATCGCTTATCTCGGAAAAAGAGATAACAATAGGGGATTGGCATACAGTTTAAATGAATTGTTGGAAATTGTAGTGCCAGGTTATGACTATATCCTACGAATGGATGCAGATGATATTTCTATAGGGTATCGTATTGAAAAACAGATAACATTCCTGGAAGAGCATCCAGATATTCAAGCTCTGGGAGGTTGGATAGAAGAGTTCAATATGGATACGGGAGAAAAACAAACGATACGTTATGGCGAAACACATCAGGAACTCAAACATAATCTAATGAAAAGAAATCCTATCGCACATGTTACAGTATGTTTTAGAAATAGTTTTTTTGATATAATGCCCTCCTATGATACAACAAAATTAAATGAAGATCTTAATCTCTGGATCGGGGCATTTAAAAGAGATATCAAATTACATGTATTACCGGAAATATTGGTAAAAGTAAGAACGAGCAATGCCTTTTTTGCAAGACGTAAAAACATTAAAAGAGCTTTAGAAGTAATGTATTTAAAGTTTGATGCTACAAGAGCATTTAAGTTTGGCATGAAAGGGTATGTTTATGCTGTAGCACATTTCATACTTTTTTTAGCCCCATCATGGCTTAAAAGCTATCTTTATAAAAATTTAAGAGGTTAATTATGAAAAAAATAGATTTTCAAATCACCGTAACACAGCTTGTATGGCTTATGGTATTGGCATATGCTTTTAGTTTTATGATCCGACTTATATGGATCTATCAATTTCAAGACAATCCAAACTTCTTTTGGAATGGTCAATTGATGATCAATACCAATGATGGATATTTTTTTGCTTCAGGAGCACAAAAAGAGCTGTTTGGCCTACATGAGTCCAATCCACGGGTATTTGGTATGTGGGACTATGGTGTTATTTTTTTTACAACACTTTTAGCGAAAATAACACCATTTAGCCTTGAAACACTTATTTTATATATGCCAGCAGTTATATCAAGCTTGGTTGTGATCCCGATTATCTTAATAACAAGACTTTACGGGGAAACATTATGGGGATTCTTTGCTGCATTGCTTGGTTCTATCACATGGAGTTATTATAATCGTACAATGGTAGGCTATTTTGATACCGATATGTTTTCTGCTATGGCTCCGATGTTTATTTTATACTTTTTAATGAAGAGTACCATAGATTTGAATCTTCGCAGTGCATTGTATGCGGCTATCTCTATAGCTATTTATCCATTCCTATATGATCAGGGGCTATCTATTGTATATGCTATGGGAATAATCTATGCAGTTTATCTTATTTGGTATCACAAAGAACAGCGAGTGACGTATTTGTCGTTATTGTTGATCTTTTTTGCGTTAATACCATTTGGCTTGCCTAAGCCTTATGAATATATAGCACATGTTATTCTTGTGATAGGTGTTTATCTTACTCTACCTAAACTCAATATTCCCCAAAAAGGGCTGATAATTGCTACAGGGATAGTTTTCTTTGGATTTTTGATTTTTGGCAATGTCTTTGGACTTATTCTTTCTAAAATTACTCTCTATCTCTCAGGCGGAACAAAAGCAGAAGGTTTGCATTTTTATTCGGTGGTTCAGACGGTACGAGAAGCAGGGCAGATTCCTTTCTCAACATTTGCCAATCGTATCAGTGGTTCACAGATAGGTGTTCTCCTCTCGCTTATAGGGTATATTGTATTAGTGATGCGACACAAAGCTTTTATTTTGGCATTGCCTCTTATCGGTATAGGGGTTTTTGCTTTATGGGGCGGACTTAGATTTACGGTGTATGCTGTACCCGTGGCAGCAATGAGTGCTATTTATCTTTTTTGGTCTATTGGTGATTTTTTTAAAGATAAGAGGCTTAAATATGCTTTTGTAGTATTCTCAACAGCGGCAATGCTTTATCCGAATATTACACATATTATTGGATATAAAGTTCCTACAGTACTTAACAAATCAGAAGTGCAGGATCTTGTGAAACTTGATTCTATAGCTGATTCTAAAGATTATACATTAAGCTGGTGGGATTATGGCTATCCTATCTGGTACTATTCGGATACTTCTACTTTGATCGATGGCGGTAAACATAATAATGACAACTTTATCATCTCTAAAATTATGCAAACATCTTCACCGGAATTGGCTGCTAATTTAAGTCGTTTAGCTGTTGAAACTTATGTAGATTCTAATTATTCAATCGTAGCAGACACTTTATTTAAAAATAAACAAAAAGATCAGCGTGATCCTAATATTTTTCTTTCTGAATTGGAAGATTCCTCCTATAAGCTTCCGAAGAAAACACGGGATGTTTATCTCTATCTGCCTTATCGTATGATGAGAATATTCCCTACGGTAGCCGTATTTGGAAATTTGGATTTAACTACAGGGAAAGCAGAAAGAAAGATATTCTTTTATCCAACAAGTGCAGCAGGTAAGAAGAATGACATTATCACTTTGCGGAACGGAATTATATTTGATGTGAAAAAAGGTGAAATTACTTTAGGCCAGCAGAAAAAAAGTGTGAAGTATTTCATAGTGACACAAATCACCAAACAGGGTAAAACACAACTGCAATCCCAACTTTATCATCCTGACGGAGAGTATGCGGTTGTATATATGAAAAGTTATGGGCAGTTTGTAGTGATGGATATTGAAACATTTAATTCTATATATGTACAAATGTTTATACTTGGGAAATATGATAAAAATCTTTTTGAATTAGTGGTTTCATCACCTTATAGTAAAATTTATAAACTTAAAAAATAGATGATATATATAAGTTTGTTCATCTTGTCTCTAGCGTTAACTTATGCTATAAGAGGGTATGCTCGCAGACAGGCCATTCTCGATATGCCCAATGAAAGAAGCTCTCATTCTATTCCTACTCCCAGAGGGGGTGGTTTGGCTATTGTGATAGTCTTTTATATAGGGCTTTTTTATTTTGAAAAGAGTCTTGATAATGAACTTTTTTATGCATTGCTGTGTGCTATACCTATTGCAATTATAAGTCTTATTGATGATATATATATACTTTCATCCAAAATTAGATTTTTTATACAAAGTGTCTCTGCCGGTATGGCACTTTATCTTTTAGGTGAAGTAACGTTTATTGATTTTATACTATTTGAACTTCATGGTTGGTGGCTTAACATTATTGCTTTTTTTTCCATTGTCTGGCTTACTAATCTTTATAACTTTTTAGATGGTATTGATGGATATGCAGGAAGTGAAGCAGTACTGGTTGGATTAGGATTATTTCTTTTTTTTCATAACCCTTTAGGCTTGGTTATCGTTGCAGCATGTTTAGGGTTTTTGCTCTTTAATTGGCATCAGGCTTCTATTTTTATGGGAGATATTGGAAGTGCAACATTAGGATTCCTCTTCGCTGTATTTGTGTTTTATGATACCAGTCATGGAAATATATATGTTTGGCTTATTTTACTTTCTCTGTTTTGGTTTGATGCTACGCTAACACTTATACGAAGATATCGTAATGGTGAACCTCTTACGCAAGCACATAGGAAACATGCCTATCAAAGATTGGTACAAAGTGGATGGAGACATGATAAGGTCGTATGGTTCTCTGTTGTTTTTAATCTTATATTTTTTGTGTTACTATACTTTGTAGAGAATGTATTGATCGTGTTTATGCTTAATATGATTGCTCTTTATGTGATAGTAAAATTCATAGATACCCAAAAGAGATTTGTATGATTACTCCTAGTCCATTTAAGCGAACATTGTTTTTTATATTGTCAGATATTATTTTATCGTTTGGTACACTTTTTTTAGCCTATAACCTTCGGTTTAATTTTAATATAGAAAAACAATACTTGGATAATTTCTTTTTAGTGTTCGGTGTTTTATTGTTTCTTAAAATAGTGGCGATTGCTTATTTTAAAATCTATCGTATCTCCTGGCGATTTGTCTCTTTGTATGAAGTGAAAAAACTTTTTTATGCCCATATCGTTGCTTATGGATTATTTGTGTTGCTCTTTTATTCTTTTCCTGAGCCTTTTACGCCATTTCCAAGGTCTGTATTGATCATAGATCTATTTTTATCTATTATTTTTATTGGAACACTCAGGATCGCAAAGAGACTGATGGTTGAAGGTGGGAGTAATATCAATTTAACACAAACCTTACTTATAGGTGTTTCACCTTTTGCACAAACACTGCTTAGAGAACAAAATGATTTTTATGTAAGTGCTATAGTAGATGACTCTGAAATGGTAATAGGTAGTTATTTCTCTAATATACAAGTCAATAAATTTGAAGATATAGAAAGTATAGTAGAAAATAAAGGGGTAAGATCAGTCATTATAGCTAAAGAGTTTGATCAGGATGTACTGAGATCACTGTATTCGAGATTGAATGCGCTTAATATTTATGATATTAGAATAGTAAGCCTGGAAAAAAAAGAAAAAATACTTAAAAAGGTCACTGTCGAAGATCTTCTTGCTAGATATCCCAAAGATCTTGACCTAGATATCATATCCACTTTTGTAAAAGATAAATCTATTCTTATTACCGGTGCAGGGGGGAGTATAGGTTCGGAAATTGCAAGGCAGTGTCAGAAGTTCGGTGCTTCATCATTAATACTGGTGGACAATAGTGAATATAATCTTTATCAGATAGGTGAGCAGATTGAGTCAGCTGAATTGAAATTAGTCAGTGTAACAGATAAAAAAAGATTAGAGATGATCTTTAAAGAAACAAAGCCACAAATTGTGATTCATGCTGCAGCCTATAAGCATGTACCTATTTGTGAAAACAATCAAGAGATGGCCGTGTTTAATAATATACTAGGAACGAAAAATGTAATTGATCTAAGTATCAAATACAGGGTTCAAAAGGTCGTAGTGATCTCTACAGATAAAGCTGTGCGTCCGACCAATGTAATGGGTGCGACTAAAAGAGTGACAGAACTGTATGCAAACAATGTAGATGCAAAAGAGACTGAGATAGTCGCAGTGCGTTTCGGTAATGTGCTTGGTTCAAGCGGAAGCGTCATCCCTAAATTCAAACAACAGATAGAGGAGGGTGGTCCGGTCACGGTGACACATCCTGAGATCACCCGTTATTTTATGCTTATTCCTGAAGCCTGCCAGCTTGTACTGCAAACGGCAGCTATCGCCAAAGGTGGAGAACTTTTCATCTTGGATATGGGAGATCCCATCAAGATAGTTGATCTGGCTAAGCAAATGATACAATTGTATGGCAAAGAGAATGAGGTTGAGATACATTTTACCGGATTGCGTCCAGGAGAAAAACTGTATGAGGAGCTTTTGCTTGATGAGAGTGAGCAGAAAACGAAATATAGTTCTATCTTTATTGCTAAACCAACTGTGTATGATATTACACAATTGAATCAGGATATTGAGGTACTCTTGGATGCTGAAGATAAAGTTAAAGCGTTACAAAAAATCGTACCTGAATTTACAAGAGAAAGTTCGTTATAATTTTTATTTGTTATGCGGTGCCTTAATTGGGGGGTGATAGATAGTTGCATGAAGGGAAAAAGAATGTTAAAAGAAATAATTGCAGGGTTTTTAATACTTGCTACATCTACACTATTTGGTATGAGTCTCAGTCAGTTGAATTCGGCATCCAAATCAGAGTTAATGGAAATCAATGGTATCGGTGAAACCAAAGCAGCAGCTATCGTCAGAGAGAGGGAAAAAGGTAAATTCAAGTCATTTGAAGATTTTCAAAGGGTTAAAGGTATTGGCGAGAAAACAGCGGAAAATGTTAAAAATAACGTGAAGTCTGGTGCAGATGTAAAAAAAACGAAAAGAAAAAAGTCTAAGTCTAAAAAGAAAAACTAAAACTCTGAAGCGCTTCGGCTCTTCTGCACTACTTCTACGATATAATCCTCTTTAACCACATTTTCGATACAATTCAATAATTTATTTCAAGGTATTACTATGACAGTTACACGTTTTGCACCTTCTCCTACAGGGTATTTACATATTGGTGGTCTTCGAACTGCACTCTTTTCCTGGCTTACGGCTAAGCATAACAATGGAGAGTTTCTCCTTCGTATAGAAGATACAGATATGGCCAGAAACTCTGAAGAGGCGAAAGATGCTATCTTAAAAGCATTTGAATGGGTAGGTATGAGTCACGATGGTGAGGTTCTTTACCAGTCTAAACGTTTTGATCTTTACAAAAAGTATATTGACCAGCTCCTTGATGAGGGTAAAGCATACAAGTGCTATATGAGTAAAGAGGAGCTTGCAGCTTTACGTGAAGAGCAGATGGCTAAAAAGGAGCGTACACGTTATGATGGACGTTATCGTGATTTTACAGGTACTCCGCCAGAAGGCGTGGATCCAGTGATACGTATAAAAGCACCACAGGAGGGGATGATCTCTTTTGTGGATGGTGTGAAGGGTGAGATGAGTATCGCTGCGACTGAAGTAGATGACTTTGTCATCGCTAGAGCAGATGGGACTCCGACATACAACTTTGTGGTTGCTATTGATGATGCGCTTATGAGACTGACAGATGTTATACGTGGAGATGATCATCTTTACAATACTCCCAAGCAGATAGTTGTCTATAATGCTTTAGGTTTTGACATTCCTAACTTCTACCATGTAGCGATGATAAACAACGAACAGGGTAAAAAACTCTCTAAAAGAGATGGTGCAACAGATGTCATGGACTATAAGAGAATGGGTTACTTGCCAGAAGCATTGCTTAACTTCCTTGTACGTTTAGGCTGGAGTCACGGTGACCAGGAGATCTTCAGTATCGAAGAGATGATAGAACTTTTTGATCCCAAAGATATCAATAAAAGCGCATCGAACTACAACTTAGACAAACTTTTATGGCTCAATGCACACTATATCAAAAATAAGTCAAACAGTGAGCTTGCCGAACTTCTTAAGCCTTACGGTGTAGATATTGCGGAGCATGATAAGTTGGAGATGCTGTTAGATGCAACCAAGGAGAGAGGTAAGACTTTGGTGGAACTTGCTGACCAGATCCATCTTATTCTTACAGCACCGACAGAGTATGATGCAAAAGCTTCTAAAAAAGCGTTTAAAGGTGAAGCCAAAAGTATTTTAAGTGACTTCATAAGTATGTTGAAAACATGGGATAAACCATTGCATCTTCCTAGTGATTACCATGCAGTAATGGAGAAGATAGTCGAAACAAAAGAGATCGGCTTTGGAAAAATAGGACAACCCTTACGCGTAAGTCTTCTCGGAGCAATGACAGGTTCAGGGCTTGATGAGATCATGGCTATTTTAGGTGTAGATGAGACAGTTGCTCGTATTGAGAAAGCGATAGCTACGATAGAATAATCTTTGTTTGAGGTACCCATAAGGGGTACCACTACAACTTTTTACTTTTCTTCAAAAACAATTTTAAAGACTTCTTCGCTTTATCATCCATCTTATAGTGGATATGCTCCAAATACCAAGTAAGTTGTTTTGGAGTGATACCTCTTTTTTTTGCTTCTCTTTTTAAAATATATTGAGGAATTCTTACTTTGCTTTGTGCAAACTGTTTAGCAAGTCTTTGGATGGCTTTGTCATGCTTGTTGTAGCATAGACGGGCAAAGACAAATGGAAGACCAGTCTTTTTATACCAAGCTTCTGCCAAGTCAATACCCTTTCCTCCATCAAGATAGTATTTGAGTGCTTTATCCCCTATGAGGACTTTACCTTCCAGTTCTAAAACTTTTGCAAGTTGATTGGAGGTAGCAGAAGCGGGGTCACTTTCATTTTTACCTTCCAAAAGTAAAACACTATAGACTTTTTTATGAGCAATGATACCTAAGTCTGTGCATTTGCATCGGCTTGATGTAATAGAAGAGATGAAGGCCGCATTGACCTCTTTTCTTTTAAGGGCTTTGTTGATCTGTGAGGGGACAGCACGCTTGTATCGGAAACTCATTTTGGCGGCATTGTTCTTAATATAGCGTTTGAGAAACACTTGAAAAGGGAGGAGGTTAAGATAGCTGATAGAACCAAATAACATTGCAACCCCTCCTTTTTTTTATTGATACATAAATCTGGCAAAGCTCTATTTGCTGCGTCGTCACCAGAAGTACTTCAGCAGTAGGCTCAAGTGACTTAGTCACTTTATTGTATTTAAGCGTAATTATACCAAACAAGAATTATAATCAACACAATTTAATTTACGTCATTCCGTACTTGATACGGAATCTCTTTAATATTTTATATTGAAAGTAAATGAGATCCTGAATCAAGTTCAGGATGACGAGAGTGAGAAAATATGATAAAAGTAGAATTTTTAGGACCCATCGGTAAAGCACCAATGGAGATGGAAGCATCCACCTTGGCAGATGTGGCGACAAGACTCAAAGAAGAGAGTGAACTTAGCGCTTGGTTGGATAAATGTGCCGTAGCATTGAATGATACGATGGTCAATGATCTGACAACAAAGCTTAAAGATGGAGATAGGGTTTCTATCTTACCTCCAGTATGTGGGGGGTGATATTTGACGGAGTCAAATATCAAGTGAATAGTGAGGAGTGAATAGTGAATAGTGTTGGTATGCATTGTGTTGCAATGCTTTATGTATGGGGGCTTTGTAATGGAACTTTATGACGGACCATTAGATGTCAAAGAGATATTTGGTCGTTGGCTGGATGAGGAAGCTGAATCAAACTATGGTGCATACATTCCCTTTGTAGGAACTATACGAGCAGAAGATGATATAGAAGCGTTAAGCTTTGATATTTATGAACCTATACTTCAAAAGTGGTTTGATGAGTGGCAAGAGAAAGCTAAGGCACTGGGTGCAGTAGTAAAGATGGCACATGCCAGGGGGGATGTTCCTGTGCATACTTCTTCGTATGTATCGGCAGTCTTTTCACCTAAACGCCGTGTAGCTTTGGAACTGATAGATGCGTTTGTGGAGGACTTTAAAGCCAATGCTCCTATTTGGAAGTATGATGTGAAGAACGGTAAACGTATTTACGCTGAAGACAGAAGTACTCCTATGGATGGTTCTGGACTTTTAGCATAAGAATAAAGGAATAAATAAAAATGGCATTTATGCATTTTGATGAATCAATACAGATGATACAAGATCTTGAGATCACTAACTATAAAACAAAGAAACTCTATCTCGTGGATGCACTTGGATATGTATTGGCTGAAGATATTATTGCAGACCATAACTCACCAGAGTTTCCAACCTCTGCGATGGATGGGTATGCGATCAATCATGAAGATATGACATTGGGTAGATTAAAAGTAGGAAGTATAAACCCTGCCGGATCTGCTTTAATAGAAAAGGTGATTGGTGGTACATGCATCAAAACTTTTACAGGTTCACTTATGCCCCATGGGGCAGATACCCTTATCCCCATAGAAAATGTAGAGGTGGAAGGTGATGAGATAGTCATCAAAGAAGAAGTACCTCAAGGATTTTCGGTAAGAGAAGTAGGTGAAAACTATGCAAAGGGGAAACTTCTCATTCCTAAAGGTACAAAGATAGATTTCCCTCAGATAGGTGTGATGGCGAGTTTGAATATCGTAACCCCTTTAGTTTACGAGAAGCCAACAGTTGCCATACTCTCAACAGGGTCTGAGCTTCTTGAGCTTGGAGAGACACAAACCAATGACGCACAGATACGAAGTTCAAATAACTATATCCTGGAAGCTATCGTTAAAAAGTATGATGGTTTACCTATGCAACTAGGCTGTATCAAAGATGATAAAGCCAGCATTACCAAAGCTGTCTCCGATGCCCTTGAGAAGAGTGATATTGTAGTTACTACGGGCGGTGTGAGTGTGGGTGATTTTGATTTTGTGAAAGATGTTATCCGTGAACTTGGCTGCGATGTCATCTTTAAAGGTGTACGTGTGAAGCCCGGACAACACATTATGGTTGCAAGGAAAGGTGATAAGTTCATTATAGGATTGCCAGGGTTTGCCTACTCTTCTACGGTTATAGCACTGCTCTATGTTGTGCCCCTCATAGAAAAGTTTCAAGAGGGAAAATGTTCACTGCGCAAAGTAAAAGCAAAACTCAAAGAACCATTTGTCAAACGTGCAAAAAAAGCCGAATTTACAGCATGTAATATTTCTCTCATGCAGGGAGAGTACTATGTTGACTTCAAAGATAAAAAAGTAGGTTCATCAGCGATCCTTACCAATATGCTGGGAAATGTGGCACTTCTTGTTACATCAGAAGAAGATACTTCCAAAACAGTCGGTGATGAGGTAAGTGTACTCCTGTTGGACTAAACTGCCAATCTTGCCTGTATTCTTAAATAGAGGGCAAGCTCTGCTACTGTTCTACATCCGGAATTGATCGCTTCATTAAGTAAATTTCTGTTTCTTTTAAAATCCATTTTGCATCCTTTTATATAGGGATTCTCCGTGTAAAGGAACGCAAAATTTGTGAAACAATTTTGCCCACACTTGCAGAAGTCCCTTTACAATTGCCCGTAGGAAATACCCCCTTGGGTGCCTCTCACAAAAGCTTCGATTGAAACCTTAGATAGTTAAATATGTCAAATTGTACTAACAAAATTAAAAATAGTTAAAAAGTATGTCAAATTGTCATACTTTTAAGAAAAATAGCATATAATATGGATATGCATACAAAATAAGGAGTCAAAATGTTAGTTTTAGGTGAAATCATAGAAAAACTTAAAGATGTGATCTCTGAGACCAAGATCGGAGGTAAAGTATTTGATAAAGATGTTGCAACAGCATTGAATATCCCTCAGGCCACTTTTGCAACGATGAAGAAAAGAAACTCCATCCCCTATGAGGAGATACTTGAGTTCTGTGCATTGAAGAAGATCTCGGTCAATTGGCTTTTTTTTGATCAGGCAGTAGATATGCTAAAGGCAGAGACAGATAAGTTCTTTCAGGTACGTTATTTTTCAGATATCCGTGCAAGTGCCGGTGGCGGTGCTGAAGTGTTTGATGAAAATTTTGAAACCATCACGCTTGATGAAAAGATCATGCATAATATGGTAGGGATGGGGAGTACAGAGCTTGAAGCCATTCACGTCGACGGTGAGTCTATGGAGCCTACTTTACAGGATGGGTCCATTGTCTTCGTAGACAGAAGCCAAACCAATATCAATAAGGACGGTATCTTCATCGCTTCAACCACAGCCGGACTTTTCATCAAGCGTATCCGTCAAAGAGCAGACGGTATGGTGGAACTTATTTCAGACAACAAAGCATATTCTCCAGAAGTTTTAGCTCCGGATGAAGTAAGTATTGTGGGGAAAGTAGTAGGAAATATTGAGAGCCTTTAAATAGGGAGCAGGTAGCAGTTAGCAGTGATGGAACAAACAGTGTTGGAGAAGAAAAGTTTTACATTGGCCATTAGAATCATTAAGTTAAGTCAATACCTTTCTGATAGCAAGAAAGAATATATATTGTCAAAACAGATATTACGTAGTGGTACTTCTATTGGCGCACTGGCAAGAGAAGCCAAGTATGCACAATCAAAGGCTGATTTTTTACATAAACTGACAATTGCGCTAAAAGAGGCGAATGAAACAGAATATTGGTTATGTTTGTTGAAGGAGACGAATTATTTGTCTGACAGAATGTTCAATTCGATAGCACCACAAATAAAGGAAGTTTTACGAATATTGATAGCAAGTACAAAAACAATTAAAACCAACAGCTAAGTTAGAATTAAAGAAATACAGGAAAAAATGCTACCTGCTACCTGCTACCTGCTACCTGCTACCTGCTACCTGCTACCTGCTACCTGCTACCTGCTACCTGCTACCTGCTACCTGCACATGCTACGCATCTCACACTCTCAGGCCGTATACTCTCATACGTCCTATGCCAATATCCTCTTCGCACTCTATGCAGATACCAAACATGGGTTTATCTATGCGTAAAAGAGCATTTTGAAGTCTGGTAAGGCGTATTTTGGATTCACCCAGTATTTTGTTGTTTACATGCTGTTCTCCCATAGCCTCCAGACGTGTAAGTCTGCCGAGGGAACAGTCAGGGGAGATGGGTTTGACTTTCTCTTCGAGTATACTGATCTGTTTTTTTAAGAGGCTAATATCCTGTTCTATCTTCTCTTTAATGGTCTCTTTCTCTTTTGCTGTCATTGTGCACTACTTTATGGTATAGTTGGGTTATTATAACAGAACTTCGGAAGTGGAGACTTTAGTCCCACCTTACAATTATTGATTTTTGGAAGCTATATATAACTTAAGTAGTAGTTTGGATTTTCTGTGGAACTGAAGTTTCCACTTCCAATGAAAGAAGGAAGAACTTGAAAAAAATATTGATATTTTGCATGTTCTCATTATCTATTTTTGCAGAGAATAACTATACCAATGCTCTCATCAAAGAGGATTCTCCCTATCTGCAGCAACATGCACATAATCCTGTCAATTGGTATCCTTGGGGTAAAGAAGCGTTAGAGAAAGCTAAAAAAGAGAAGAAACTGATATTTCTCTCCATAGGTTACAGTACCTGTCACTGGTGTCATGTAATGGAAGAGGAGAGTTTTACAGATACCGAAGTAGCAAAACTGTTGAATGAACACTATATTTCTATAAAGGTAGACAGAGAGGAGTACCCGCAGATAGACAAAAAATATCAACAACTTTATATGCGTGTTCATGGGGAAAGAGGAGGTTGGCCCCTGAGTCTGTTTATGTCGCCTGATGCAAGGGTCTTTCATTTGGCAACGTATATATCCAAAGAGGAAGGATATGGTTCTGACGGGATGATGAACATGCTTCCCTCTTTTGTGAAGATGTATCAAACACAGTCAAAGAAGTTTCAACAACGTATAGATAAACATCAGGCATTGGCAATGCAAGGAACCCAAAAACAAAGTGCTAAAACAAAACTGACACTTGATGTGATGGATCAGTTTGTAAAAGAAGCAGCGCAGGAGTTTGATGGTCAAAATGGAGGATTTGCCAAAAGACCTAAGTTCCCGGAAGCTTCAAAGATAGCGTTGTTGCTTGATATTTATAGAATAGACGGGGACTCACAAGCACTGCATATGGCCGAGCTTACACTTAAAAAGATGGCAGAGGGTGGTCTTTATGATCAGATAGGAGGAGGCTTCTTCCGTTATACAACAGATGAAGCATGGCAGATACCTCACTTTGAGAAGATGCTCTATACCAATGCAGAACTTATACCCCAATACGTTACACTCTATGAACTTACAAAAGATCCTCTCTATAAAAGAGTTGTGATCGGGACGATTGCTCAGATGGAAACACATTTTATGAGAGAGGGGCTCTATCTTTCTGCAAGTGATGCAGACAGTGATGGGGAAGAGGGAGGATATTTTATCTACAGTTATACAGATGTGTATAAAGGACTTTTGGAAAAAGGATTGAAAAAAAGTGAAATAGAGAAAACATTGTCCTACCTTGGTATAGAAGAAGACGGGAATATTGATGGAGAGTTTTCTCATGCCCATATCACTGGAGATGAAGTACCTGCCCAGCTAGAAGAGGTTAAAGCCTATTTGAAAAGCTTACGTAAAAAAAGAAAAAAGAGAATTATGATCTGGAGGGTGCATTGCGTGAGTATGTAGCTTTGTTGGAAAAAGAAGCATACTTTGAAGCACATGAAGTACTGGAAGAGGCTTGGCATCCTCTGCGTAAAGCCGATCATCCATTAAAAAATTTGGCAAAAGGACTGATCAACGGTGCTATTGCATTTGAGCATCTTAAACGGGATAGAGAAAATGCAGCACTTAAGGCACGTAAAGTAATGCGCTCTTTTGATAGATATAAAGGGCTTGCAGCATCAGATATTGAACATGTTCAGCTTTTTCAAAATGCATGTCAAATGATCGAAATATTAAAAAGTAGACACAGTGAGGTTTTTGATGTTCTGGTACCATAATATGACCAAACAGTATCATTATAGACGTACATTGAGCAAAGCTCTATGTACTACGTTAACACTGTGTTTGCTTCATCAGCAGGCTCAAGTGACTAGTCACTTTAAATATCAAAAGGGGAGTATATAATGTTTTGGTATCACAATATGACCAAACATTCATATAACTCTGTACGAACCAATCCCAACAGACTTTCATGGGAAGACCAACCCAGTACCTATAAGAATTATCCTGAGAGTTATGCAAAGTATAAACTTGATCTGGAAAAAGAGGAAGATAACTTTCTTTATCATATTGCAGGGTTGACAGCAAAGAAAACCTATCCGAGCGGTGAGTATTATCTTCGTATCAATCCAAGTGCAGGAGCCCTTTATCCCAATGAACTCTATTTTCAGGTACGAGGAGTTGAAGGGATAGAAGATGGGATCTACCATTATGAGGTAAGGTCCAGCTCTATTACACTACTTCAAAAGATCACAGAAGAGGTGGGATTGGAGCCTTATTTAGGTTACGCAACAGCCATGAAAGGGTATCTGTTTTTAGTCTCAGCTATCTACTACAGGTCTTCATGGAAATATAAAGACAGAGCCTTTCGCTATTGTCTTTTAGATTCAGGGCATCTTTTGGGCAGCATAGAAGCAAGTGCGTTACTGAAACCCCATGCGGTACAGATAGTCTATAACATTGAACGGGAAAAACTCAATCATATGTTTGGATTTGAAGAGCATGAATGGTTTTTAGCCGGAGCAAGTATGGCTGTACCTATGCAAGATAAAGAGATACGTGCGATAGAGTTTGAACTCCCTTATGTAGATGGCAGTAGAACGTTTGAAGCCAATCCTCTTATAGAAGAGGCTTATGAAGAGACGAGTATTTTAGAGAGATGTAAAAAGGTTATTAAAGCTCCCAAGTTCACCTACAATGCCCAAAAACTTCAAGAAACTATTTTCTCTCGTAGGTCTCAGAGAGGTTTTCAGGAGGGTGCCATCACCAAAGGACAATTCAATTATATTATGGAAGTGTTAGCGAAACCTGTATTGAGTGACTGTGATGAAGAGGTAAGTATCTATGCAGTCGTCAACCGTGTGTTGGATATGCCTTTGGGACTCTATAAAGAGGGTGAGTATATCAAGTATGGTGATCTTGCCAAACAGGCAGGGTACCTCTGTTTGGAGCAGTATAGCCTCTCTTCAGCAGGAGCAGTGGCTTTTTTTCTTACTTCCAAAGCGAAGAACTACCAGGCACTTTATCAAAAAGCAGGGATTATCGGTCAGAGACTCTATATCGCATCACTTTATTTAGGGTTAGGGTGTAGTGGCATAGGGGCATATTATGATGATGAGGTAAACACCTTTGTGGGTAATGATGAAATGGTACTCTATGCTTTAGCCATCGGGAAATAGTTTTTTCAGTTTTTTTGCATAAAATCATAAGATAATTAAATTTTATTTATCTATTAACTTTTTGTTATAATTCAAAAAAAATTAAACCCGTTTTATGCAATAGTTTTATGATCTTTATCACATATTTCGGGCTTAAAGGCTTATAATGAATAGATTACCATGGTGGATGGGTGGCATCTTGATGTCAGGACTTCTCCTTTTAACATTTTCGACCTTTGGCGCAGACAGACCCATAGGTGCATCAACCTATGTACCGTACTTTGCAGGGATCATTTTTGATCTTGATCCGGAAAAATACGGTTATTTAAAACATATTGCCAATTCAGGTGCCTGGGAAGGTGTGATGCTTTTTGGTGCACTGCTTGGCGGGTTTGTTACTTCAGTATTTATTACAAAGAGTTTTAGGTTTTCACTAATCCCTACAGGATGGAAAAAATATAAAAACAATTCTGTCCTCTCACGACTTCTTTGGAGCTTTTTTTCAGGTTTCATCATGATCATTGGTGCAAGAATGGCTGGAGGATGTACCAGTGGGCACTTTATGTCCGGTATGAGCCAGATGGCTGTCTCTTCGATGATATTTGGCGGCGTTGTGTTGGTTGTTGTGATCATTACAGGTAGACTTTTTTATAATGTGAAGGAGAAGTAATGCAGTCAGAAGGATTGTTTTCACGATTTTTAGGTATGTTTGAGAATGTGATAGGGCAAGATCACGGCTCTTTGGCATTGGTATTTCTGATTGGTATCATCTTTGGCGGGATAATCCAGTACACCAGGGTAGATAAGTTTGAAAAGATCGCAGGCTTTGCCATGCTTAAAGATACCATCGTCCCCAAGATGCTTTTTCTTGCAGTGGGGCTTACAAGTATAGGTCTCTACTTTATGATAGAGGCAGGGATAGCACACTATCATGTCAAGCCTATCCTCTGGCAAGGACTGGTCATCGGAGGCACGCTTTTTGGTATCTCGATGGCGATTTTAGGTAAGTGCCCCGGTACAGGTCCTATCTCTATCTCAGAAGGACGTATCGATGTATTGATCGGTGCTATCGGTGGACTTTTGGGTGGATTGGTCTTTACTCTCTATTATGATGACTTCTTTAAACCGTTGATGGGTGAAAGTGCAGGGAAGTTAACGCTTCCGGAACTTTTCCCGGGCAATGAACATATGGTAGTACTTATCTTCGGTGTAGTGGTGACACTCATTGCCATTGCCATTCCTAAAATGGAACTTTTCGATGAAGCTGACTTGTGCCAACTTCCGGATGACCATAGACCGGATCGAAAAATATAGTGACTCAACTTTTGCATTTATGTCATCCTCGTGCTTGACACGGGGATCTAGAGTTTTTGATGCAAAGTTTATTAAGCATTTTTTACTGTTTCAGTTCTCGATTCCCGGTCAAGCTTGGAATGACGCATGTAAACAGATGCATGAATTGGGATAGTTATTTTTTAAACCTGTATCCAAGTGCCTCTAATTGTTGGCGTAGGATATCTGGGATATCTCCCTGAAACTCCAGAGTATTCTCTTTTACTGTTCCTCCGGTACCCAACTTCTTTTTGAGTGTTTTTACTAAAGCTTGAAGATCGCTTTTAGATAGGTAAAAGGGTTTGACTATGGTAACAATTTTTCCTCTTCGTTTCTCTTTTGCAAAATGAAGCTGATGTTTGTTGGGTTCTTTTATTTCAGTTGAGGTTTTTTGAACAGACTTCTCTTTATTATCCGATGACCAGTCATCATCAAAATTCGCACCCATTTCAAATAGATTCTCTTTCAATAGTTCTCCTTAATTATAATTCGTATCGAACAGTATCCCAAGTATGACCATCAGCACCAGAAGAAAGACCATGGTCCTGTAAAGGGCCTCTTCACTAGGGAGTCTCATAGCGATCCTTTTAATTTTCTATATTATATATGATCTCTGTTTTGTTCTTCTTGGTCTGGATCTCATGGATACTCAATCCCTCTATAGGAAGTTTCATAAACTCATCTATGGATTCAATACCTGCTTTAGCCATCTCTCTTAGTACAATACCTCGATAGGCTTTTGCCCAATGGCTGACCACTTTACCTTCTTTGATGAATTTTAGAGTGGTGTAAGCCTTTGCAGGTTTGTAGAACTTATCATAGAAGCCTGCCCGCAAGTCGAGTATCTCTTCATCTTTGAGATACTCCTCCATAAGGTTTGCTCCATGTTCTTGGTAGAACTTCTCTACTTTTATCTTACCTACTGCTTCTCCTTGTTTTAGACGATACTCGGGAATGAGATCATCAGCACGTAAAAAACCAAAGAGATTAGAACAGAGAATGACATGATCATCTATATAACGTTGAGCATGATCATCTAGCTCACTATAAGAGAGATAATCAAAAGCAACACCGGTATACCGTTCTATAGTTTTCATAGCAGGTTCATGGATGATATCTTTTTTATGTTTCAAGATGTCAGCCTCTTTCTTAAGCCCGAACATTTTAGAGAGTTTTTGAAGATCACCTTGTTGTAAAATATTTATATAGTGATGTAAGAGTTGTGTACGATGGGGTAAAAGTTCTTTAAAAAGTAATTTATCCAGTTTAAATGGTTCAGTTCCACCTGATACTTTAGTTTCGCTGGGCGCTAATAGAATTTTCATAAGGGAATTTCCTTGAGTTTATTATGGAATGTATTCTAGTCAAAATAGTTAAAAAAAAGAAATTTTAAATTTTTTTATCAAAACCCTTGACATTTAAAATGTTTTTGTCTATAATTCCCGTCCATTTTAAGTGTAACTACTTTTAATGTTGGTGCTGGTGTAGCTCAGTTGGCTAGAGCAGCTGATTTGTAATCAGCAGGTCGGGGGTTCGAGTCCCTTCACCAGCTCCATAGAAATATAATTATCAGTGTTTGAACCAGTAATAAACAAACAATCTAAGTGGTGAGTTACTCAAGTGGCCAACGAGGGCAGACTGTAAATCTGCTGACTATGTCTTCGAAGGTTCGAATCCTTCACTCACCACCATTTGTTAAGTAACATAAACGACGCGGGAGTAGCTCAGTTGGCTAGAGCGTCAGCCTTCCAAGCTGAGGGTCGCGGGTTCGAGTCCCGTCTCCCGCTCCATAAACTGGGAGCTGTGTGAATTATGTACTTAACACTAACTACTTCACATTTAAAAGCTTCACATTTTTATTTATAAAATCAGCTAAGCGTAAATAATTTATTATTTTATTATGCTTGCAAACTGATTCATGAACGACAAAACACAATTGATAGAGTATGCTTTATGCATATAGTGCCCATATGGCTCAGGGGTAGAGCACTTCCTTGGTAAGGAAGAGGTCGTGAGTTCAAGTCTCACTATGGGCTCCACCCTTTCAATAGTATGGACAAAAGTATTACATCTTTGTAATAGTTCTGTCCATATGGGTATGGGGTCTAAGATAATTTAGGTATAATATTGCCTTTAAAACATTTACGCTAGGAGAAAAGCATGGCTAAAGAAAAATTCGAACGAACTAAACCGCATGTTAACATCGGTACTATCGGTCACGTTGACCACGGTAAAACTACACTGACTGCTGCAATTACTGCTGTACTTGCAACTAAAGGTGAGACTGCACTTATGGATTATGATCAAATTGATAATGCTCCAGAAGAGAGAGAAAGAGGTATTACAATTGCTACTTCTCACGTAGAGTATGAAACTGAAAAAAGACACTATGCTCACGTAGACTGCCCAGGTCACGCCGATTACGTTAAAAACATGATTACAGGTGCGGCTCAAATGGATGGTGCGATTCTTGTTATTGCTGCGACTGATGGACCAATGGCTCAAACTAGAGAGCACATTCTTCTCTCTAAGCAAGTAGGTGTACCATACATTGTTGTATTCTTGAACAAAGAAGATCAACTTGATGATGAAGATAAAGAAGAGATGTTAGAGCTTGTAGAGATGGAAGTAAGAGAACTTCTTTCTGAGTATGATTTCCCAGGTGATGATACTCCAATCATTGCTGGTTCAGCATTCCAAGCGCTTGAAGAAGCTAAAGCTGGTACACTTGGTGAGTGGTCAGAAAAAATCATTGCACTTATGGATGCAGTAGATGAGTATATCCCTGAGCCGGTAAGAGAAACTGATAAAGACTTCTTGATGGCAATCGAAGATATCTTTACTATCCAAGGTCGTGGTACGGTTGTAACTGGTAAAGTTGACAGAGGTCAGGTATGTGTTGGTGACGAAGTTGAGATCGTTGGTCTTAAAGATACCCAGAAAACAACTGTAACCGGTGTTGAAATGTTCCGTAAAGAGATGGATTGTGGTCAAGCTGGTGACAACTGTGGTGTTCTTATCCGTGGTATCGCTAAAGATGAGGTACAAAGAGGTATGGTTCTTTGTAAACCAGGTTCAATCACTCCACACACTAAGTTCGAAGCTGAAGTGTATGTTCTTACTAAAGAAGAAGGTGGTAGACACACTCCATTCTTTAACAACTATAGACCACAATTTTATGTTCGTACAACAGATGTAACAGGTTCAGTTCAGCTTCAAGAAGGTACTGAAATGGTTATGCCAGGCGACAACGTTAAGATCGATGTTGAACTTATCGCACCAGTAGCACTTGACGAAGGTACTAGATTCGCTATCCGTGAAGGTGGTAGAACAGTTGGTGCCGGTGTTGTTAGTAAGATAATCGCATAAGACATTTACAAGAGGTTCGCCTCTTGTAGTATGTATTATCTATTAGGAGATAGTAATGAGAGAAACAGTTCATTTAGGATGTGAAAAGTGTACAAGACGTAACTATCACACGACTAAAAACAAAAAAACAACAACAGAGAAACTTGCATTGAAGAAATATTGTAAATGGTGCAAGGAACATACTGTTCATAAAGAGATGAAACTGTAAGTTTTATCTCTTTCAATACCGTCATTTAAGCATTTGTTTAAATGGCAACCTAAATACTATTTAGGCCAATAGCTCAGTTGGTAGAGCACTGGTCTCCAAAACCAGGTGCCGGGGGTTCGAGTCCCTCTTGGCCTGCCATAATAAAAGGTAACACACATGGGAAAAATTTCAACATTTATTGCAAACGCGAGAGCGGAGATCCATAAAGTAATATTTCCAACAAAAGTACAAGTAAGACAAGCATTTTTAGCAGTTATTCTCGTAGTGACTGTAATATCAATATTTTTAGCATTGGTTGACCTTTTGATGTCATCAATCGTATCATCAGTTTTATAGGATAAACAATGGCTTATCAATGGTATGCAATTCAAACATATGCAGGAAGTGAACAATCTGTAAAAAGAGCAATAGAACAACTTGCAATTGATTATGGTATTGAAGAGAAGATCGAACGTATCGTAGTTCCTACAGAAGAAGTAATTGAAGTTAAGAATGGTGAAAAAAAGATCACAGAAAGAACATTGTATTCTGGGTATGCTTTCGCACATATAGACCTGGATACTGATCTTTGGCATAAGATTCAGTCTTTACCAAAAGTATCTAGATTTATCGGTGAACAAAAGACACCTACTGCACTTACAGAAGCAGATATCAAAGTAATTTTGGACAAAATGGAGCAAAAAGCTGCACCTAGACCTAAAGTTGATTTTGAAACAGGAGAAATGGTACGTATTATCGATGGTCCGTTCGCAAACTTTACAGGTATGGTTGAAGAGTATGATCTTGACCATGGAAAATTAAAGTTGAATGTTTCAATCTTTGGTAGAAATACACCAGTCGAAATCCTCTATACGCAAGTAGAGAAAATTATATAAGACTTCACAGTCAAATCAAATAAAGGAAGAACAGATGGCAAAAAAAATAACTGAAAAGTTTAAAATGATGATCCCCGCTGGGTCAGCAAACCCATCACCACCGGTAGGTCCTGCACTTGGACAACGTGGTGTTAACATTATGGAGTTTTGTAAGGCTTTTAATGAAAGAACAAAAGATAAAATGGGGTTTAAAATTCCTGTAATTGTTACAGTATATGCAGATAGAAGCTTTACATTTGAAACAAAACAGCCACCGGCAAGTGATCTTATTTTAAAAGCAGCAGGCCTTAAAAAGGGTACAGATAATCCACTTCTTAACAAAGTAGGATCTATCACTAAAGCAAAACTTGATGAAATCATCGATCAAAAAATTGCTGACCTTAACACTAATGACAGAGAAATGGCGGCAAATATCATTGCTGGTTCTTGTAGAAGTATGGGTGTTGAAATCGTAGACTAATCTTAGTATAAGTCAATCATAACCACATGGATTTTAAAATGTGGGAGCATATAAAGCGGAGAAAAAAATGGCAAAAAAAATAAGTAAAAGAAGAGAAGCATTACTTAAAAAAGTAGATGCAACAAAAGCATATAGTATTGATGAAGCAATGGCTACACTGAAAGAGCTTAAATCAGCAAAATTTGATGAGACAGTTGAAGTTGCACTAAACCTCAATGTTGACCCAAGACATGCAGATCAAATGATTAGAGGATCAGTTGTTCTTCCTAACGGAACTGGTAAAAAAGTAAGAGTGGCAGTATTTGCTAAAGATGCCAAAGCGGATGAAGCAAAAGCAGCAGGTGCTGACTTGGTAGGTTCAACTGACCTTATCGAATCAATTCAAGCGGGTAATATTGATTTTGATATCGTTATCTCTACACCTGATATGATGGGTGTTCTTGGTAAAGTAGCAAGAATTCTCGGGCCAAAAGGTCTTATGCCTAACCCTAAGACCGGTACGGTAACTATGGATGTAGCTAAAGCAGTTGAAAATGCAAAAGGCGGACAAGTTAACTTTAGAGTAGATAAAAAAGGTAATATCCATGCGGGTATAGGTAAAATCTCTTTTGATCAAGATAAAATTAAAGAGAACTTTATCACACTTCTTGAAACAATCAATAGATCCAAGCCGGCATCTGCAAAAGGTAGATATATCACAAACGGTGCAATATCACTCACTATGAGCCCATCTATTACTCTTGACAGTACAGAATTAATGGATATTAAATAATTAGAACGTCAATTAGCCAACAGAGTCCTTTTCGTTGGCTAATTTTATTAAATTTTCATCAGTAGAAGTTTTCATACTTCTACTGATGAAGACTTAGGTCGTTTATCTTAGGCTGAAGATAATAGGGGCGAAGGCTTAATTAATATATCTGAAAAGATATATGAGTATGGGATTTCCCATATACCCTGTTAGAAGGTCGGAAGGAGAAGAATATATGACAAGAACTAGAAAAGAAGAGTTAGTTGCAGAGATGACAGCAGAGTTCAAAGATGCTGGTGCTATTATCATTTGTGATTACAAAGGTATGACTGTTGAAAATCTTGAAATTGTAAGAAACCTTGCAAAAGATGAAGATACAAAAGTCAAAGTCATTAAAAACAAACTTGCTGCGATCGCATTGGAAAATGCAGGATGTGAAGCAATTGATTTTAAAGACACAAACCTTGTGATCTGGGGCGATACACAGGTTTTACCTTGTAAGATCGCTGATAAAGCAGCTACTCAATTCAAAGATAGTTTTGCAATCAAAACCGGATTAATTGAAGGTAAAGTTGCTAGTATGGAAACCATTAATGCAATGGCTAAACTTCCTACTAGAGATGAACTTATTGGTATGCTCCTTAATGTTTGGAATGCACCGGTACAAAACTTTACAATCGGATTGCAAGCACTTGCTGATAAAAAAGAGTCAGAGGCGTAGAAGGTGGTGAGAGCCATGAGGCTCTTTTTGTTTGAAACAAGATGTTTGTTTCAATGTATTTTGTAAATATTTTAAGGAATATAAAATGGCAACAACTAAAGAAGATGTATTAGAGTTTATCTCAAACTTGTCTGTACTTGAGCTTTCTGAGCTTGTAAAAGAATTTGAAGAAAAATTTGGTGTAACTGCACAAGCTACAGTAGTGGCTGCCGGTGGCGCTGCAGCAGGTGAAGCTGTTGAAGAACAAACTGAGTTTGATGTAGTACTTACAGATGCAGGTGCTAAGAAAATCAATGCGATTAAAGTAGTAAGAGCAATTACTGGTCTTGGTCTTAAAGAAGCAAAAGCTGCAGTTGAAGAGACTCCTACAGTACTTAAAGAAGCTGTTTCAAAAGAAGAAGCTGAAGAGCTCAAAAAACAAATCGAAGAAGCAGGTGCTTCTTGTGAGCTTAAATAATCATTATTATTTAAGAGAGCTTGGGCAGATCGCCTAAGCTCAGCTAGACAATCTACTTGGATATAGCGATAAACTATTCGGAGACATTTCATACCCTCATGTCAATAGTTTTTTTGTATATCTAATATACATACTAAACACACTACATAAACCATACTAAACCGAAATAAGGATAACCATGTTAAATTCTTTACATTCTGGTAACAGACTTCGTGTTGATTTTTCCAAAACACCAAGAGAAATTGAAATTCCAAACTTGCTCCAACTCCAACAAAAAAGTTATGAAAACTTTTTAATGTTAGGTGAAAAAGATAGAAAAAACTCTACGTTAGAGAAAGTTTTTAGATCAGCTTTCCCTATACATGATCAACAAAACAGACTCACATTAACATATAAAAACTCAGAGATCATTAAACCTAAATATACAGTTAGAGAGTGTATGGAAAGGGGATTAACCTACTCTGTATCACTTAAGATGAATATTGCTTTGACTATCTGGAACAGAGATGAAAAAACAGGTGAAAAACTTGATCCTAAAGAGATTAAAGAGCAGGCTGTATTTGTACGTGATATCCCTTTAATGACTGAGAGAACCTCCTTTGTAGTCAATGGAGTTGAGAGAGTTATTGTAAACCAGCTTCACAGGTCTCCAGGGGTAATCTTTAAAGAAGAAGAAGGAACAACTGTAGCAAGTAAACTTCTGTATTCTGCACAGATCATTCCGGATCGCGGTTCATGGTTATATTTTGAATATGACTCTAAAGATATTCTTTACGCACGTATCAATAAAAGAAGAAAAATCCCAGTAACCATCCTTTTTAGAGCATTGGATTACTCTAAAGATGACATTGTAAAACTATTTTACCCAACCAAAGAGATCACTATAAAAGACAACAGATTCCTTGTCAAGTTTGATGCAGAGGACTTTGTAGGCAGAGCAGATTATGATGTGAAAGATATGGATGGTAATACGGTTGTTAATGCCGGGAAAAGACTTACTAAGAAAAAAGCACAAAAACTTATAGAAGATGGTTTAGAGTGGATAGAGTATCCTGTTGAAACATTGATGGAAAGACACTTGGCTACAGCGGTTATCGATCAAGAGAGTGGTGAAGTGCTTTATGATGTGGTAACTCCTTTGGATGAGAGTAAACTTAAAAAGATGATCGAACATGGAATTGATAAAATTGAAATTATCAATGACCTTGCTGAAGGTGCTGATCGTTCTATTATCAATGCATTCATTGCAGACAATGAGAGTTTAAGACTCTTGAAGCAGACAGAAGAGATAGATGATGAGAATGTACTTTCAGCGATCCGTATCTATAAAGTAATGAGACCAGGTGAGCCAGTTACACCTGAAGCTGCAAAAGCATTTTTAAGACAACTGTTCTTTGATCCAGAGAGATATGATCTTACACAAGTCGGTCGTATGAAGATGAACCATAAACTTGGACTTGATACCCCAGAGTATGTTACCGTACTTACTGCTGAAGATCTTATCAACACAGTGAAATACCTTATTAAAGTGAAGAATGGTCAAGGTCATATTGATGACAGAGATCACTTAGGTAACAGAAGAATTAGAGCGATTGGTGAACTTTTAGGTAATGAGTTGCATAACGGTCTTGTAAAGATGCAAAAAGCGATCAAAGACAAGATGACAACAGTATCCGGTACACTTGATGAGTTGATGCCACATGATTTGGTAAACTCTAAAATGATCACAAATACTATTTTAGAGTTCTTCTCATCCGGGCAACTTTCACAGTTTATGGATCAGACAAACCCACTTTCAGAAGTGACACACAAAAGAAGACTCTCAGCACTCGGTGAAGGTGGTCTTGTTAAAGAGAGAGCCGGATTTGAAGTAAGGGATGTACACCCTACGCATTATGGTCGTATCTGTCCTATCGAGACGCCGGAGGGACAAAACATTGGTCTTATCAATACCTTGGCTACCTACTCAAAAGTAAATGAGCATGGATTTATTGAAGCTCCATATAAAGTGGTAAAAGATTGTCAAGTTACAGATGAGATCGTTTACATTACTGCTACACAGGAAGAGGATAAATGTATTGCTCCTGCATCAACAGTAATAGATGAAAACGGACGTATTGTTGAAGATCTTATTGAGACTAGACTGAATGGTAACATCGAACTAAATGATGCTAAAAGAGTTGACTTGATCGATATCTCACCATTGATGATCTCTGGTTCAGCAGCAGCATTGATCCCGTTCTTGGAGCATGATGATGCAAACCGTGCACTGATGGGTTCAAACATGCAACGTCAAGCAGTACCTCTTCTTAAAACAGATGCACCAGTGGTTGGTACAGGTATGGAAGCGATCGTAAGTCGTGATGCCTGGGAAGCGATCAAGGCAAAAAGAGCAGGTAAAGTTGAAAAAGTAGATGCAAAAAATATCTATATCATGGGCGAAGATGATACGGGAGTATTTATAGACCATTATCCTCTTGAAAAAAATATGAGAACGAACCAAAATACAACTTTCACACAAACACCTATTGTTAAACTGGGCGATAAGATAGAGGCAAATCAAATTATTGCTGATGGTGCGAACATGGACCAGGGTGAACTTGCTATTGGTAAAAATATCATGGTTGCCTTTATGCCATGGTACGGATATAACTATGAGGATGCGATCATTATCTCTGAGAAGATTATTCGTGAAGATACCTTTACATCTGTACATACTTATGAGAAAGAAGTAGAAGCAAGAGAACTTAAACATGGTACAGAAGAGATCACTCGTGATATCCCAAATATCCGTGAAGACGAGCTTCTTCACCTTGATGAGAGTGGTATAGTTCAGATAGGTACTTATGTAAAACCAGGAATGATCCTTGTGGGTAAAGTAAGTCCTAAAGGGGAGATAAAGCCTACACCTGAAGAGAGATTACTTAGAGCGATCTTTGGTGAAAAAGCAGGACATGTGGTCAATAAATCACTTTACTGTCCGGCATCTATGGAAGGTGTTGTTGTAGATATCAAAGTCTTTACAAAAAAAGGCTATGAGAAAGATGCAAGAGCGATCCAAGCTTATGAAGAGGAGAAAGCTATCTTAGATGGTGATCACCATGATCAACTTCTTATGATAGATAGAGAAGAGATCTTGCGTATTGCAAACTATCTTGCAAGTCAAGAGTTGGAAAAAGATGTTACCATAGGTGAAACAGAGTACAAAGCAGGCTCTAAAATCCCTGAAGAGACGATCAAAGAGGTAAACAGATTTGCACTTAGAGGTGTTGTTCAGTCTTACTCTGATGATGTGCAAAATGAGTATGAGTCACTTAAAAACTACTTCTTGAAGCAGAAAAAGAGACTTAAAAATGAACATGAAGAGAAGTTAAGTATTCTTGAAAAAGATGATATTCTCCCTTCAGGTGTGACCAAATTGGTTAAGATCTATATTGCAACGAAGAGAAAGCTCAAAGTTGGAGATAAAATGGCTGGACGTCACGGGAACAAAGGTATTGTTTCCAACATCGTTCCGGAAATTGATATGCCATATATGGAAGACGGAAGACCCGTTGAGATCATCCTTAATCCGCTAGGGGTACCTTCTCGTATGAACATCGGACAAATTCTTGAAGTACACCTTGGTCTTGTAGGTAAGAGACTTGGTGAGCAGATCCAAGAGTTGTTTGAAGCGAAGAGAGAAGATTTTGTAAAAGAGCTTAGAGCTAAAATGATCGAAATAGCGGATGTTGCGAAGCTTATGAATGCAAAAGAACTCCTTGGTAATATGAGCGATGAAGAGTTAATTAAATATGGTAGAGATTGGTCAACAGGTGTGAAATTTGCTGCACCGGTATTTGAAGGGGCAAACCAAGCTGAGTTTGATAAACTCTTTGAATTAGCGAAGATAGACAATGACGGTAAAATGACATTGTACGATGGGAAAACAGGTGAAAAAATGATCGAGAGAGTGAATGTGGGGTACATGTATATGCTTAAACTTCACCACTTGGTTGATGAAAAGGTGCATGCACGTTCAACGGGACCATACTCACTTGTTACACAGCAACCGGTTGGTGGTAAAGCACTCTTCGGTGGACAAAGATTTGGAGAGATGGAAGTATGGGCACTTGAGGCATATGGTGCATCTCATATTCTTAAAGAGATGTTGACGATCAAGTCAGATGATGTTGAAGGTAGAGCAAGAGCATACAGAGCCATCACTAAAGGTGAGTCGGTACCAGAGTCAGGAGTACCGGAAACGATGTTTGTATTGACCAAAGAGCTACAGGCACTTGGGTTGGATGTAGAGTTATATGAGAGTAAAAAAGAAGTGGAGGGTGAAAATGAGTAAATTTTTAGAGAATTTAACACCAATAGATCTTAACAGTGAAGAGAGACCAAAGGATATAGCAGCACTGCAACTGAGAGTTGCGAGTCCTGAAAAAGTCCTCTCTTGGAGTTATGGAGAAGTAAAAAAACCGGAAACGATTAATTATAGAACCCTCAAGCCGGAAAGAGACGGTCTCTTTTGTGCGAAGATTTTCGGACCTATCAGAGACTATGAATGTCTTTGCGGTAAGTATAAAAAGATGCGTTACAAAGGTGTTGTATGTGAAAAATGTGGGGTTGAAGTCACAACTTCTAAAGTAAGAAGAAACCGTATGGGTCACATAGACCTTATCGCTCCAGTAGCACACATTTGGTATGTATCCTCTCTTCCTTCAAGAATCGGTACACTTTTAGGTGTAAAGATGAAAGACCTGGAAAGAGTACTTTACTACGAAGCATATATCGTTAAAAATCCAGGTGAAGCAAGTTATGACAGTGAAGGTTTAAGCCCTTTAGCAAAGTATGATGTACTTAATGAAGAACAATATCAGCAAATCATGCAGCGTTTTGGTGATACAGATCTAGATGCAAGAATGGGTGGAGAAATCATCCAGGAACTTCTTGCTGACCTTGATCTTGTGGATATGTTTTCACAACTTAAAGAAGATATTCAGGCAACAAAATCTGAAGCAAAAAGAAAAACGATCGTAAAACGTCTTAAAGTAATTGAAGCATTCCTACACTCGGGTAACAGACCAGAGTGGATGATGTTGACACAACTTCCGGTACTTCCACCTGATCTGAGACCTCTTGTAAGTCTTGATGGCGGTAAATTTGCTGTTTCTGATGTAAATGACCTTTACAGAAGAGTGATCAACCGTAACCAACGTTTGAAAAGACTAGTGGAACTGGATGCTCCGGAGATTATTGTAAGAAACGAAAAACGTATGCTTCAAGAAGCAGTTGATGCACTTTTTGATAACGGTAGACGTGGAAATGCAGTAAAAGGTGCAAACAAAAGACCATTGAAATCACTTTCAGAAGTGATCAAGGGTAAACAAGGTCGTTTTAGACAAAACCTTCTTGGTAAAAGGGTTGACTTCTCCGGTCGTTCTGTTATCGTTGTTGGCCCGGACTTACGTATGGATCAATGTGGTCTTCCTAAGAAAATGGCTATTGAACTCTTTAAGCCACACTTGATGGCAAAGCTTGAAGAAAAAGGGTATGCAACGACACTTAAGCAAGCGAAGAAGATGATCGAGAAACAAGAGAATGAAGTATGGGAGTGTTTAGAAGAGGTGGTTGAAAACTATCCTATCTTACTGAACCGTGCACCAACGCTTCACAAACTTTCGATTCAAGCGTTCCACCCAAGATTGATCGAGGGTAAAGCGATCCAGTTGCACCCGCTTGTATGTTCTGCGTTCAACGCCGACTTTGATGGGGATCAAATGGCGGTACACGTGCCACTTTCAGATGAAGCGATAGCTGAAGCGAAAGTGTTGATGCTCGCATCTATGAATATTCTGCTTCCTGCATCAGGTAAAGCGATTGCTGTACCTTCTCAGGATATGATTTTAGGTCTTTACTACCTCACACTTGAGAAGAATGATGTGAAAGGGGAAAATAAACTTTTTGCAAACGTAGAAGAAGTGGAGATCGCATTTGAACAGAGAGCTCTTGACTTGAATGCACGTATTAGAACCGTTATTGATGGACAAATTGCAAAATCAACAGCTGGTAGATTGATTCTTAAGTCAATCATTCCTGATTATGTTCCGGAAAAATACTGGAATAAAATCTTGAAGAAAAAAGATATTGGTGCATTGGTTGATTATATTTATAAAATCGGTGGTGTAGCTGAGACGGCCGGTTTCCTTGACAATCTTAAGGATATGGGTTTCAAATATGCTACAAAAGTAGGTGTTTCTATCTCTATTGATGATATTAAGATCCCTGAGATCAAAGAGGAACGTGTTGTTTCTGCTAAAGAAGAAGTCAAAGAGATCCAGAGACAATTTGCTGCCGGTCTTTTAACTGATCAAGAGCGTTATAATAAAATTATTGATATCTGGACAGATGCGAACAATGGTATTGCAGAAGATCTTATGAGCTTGATCAAGAAAGATAAAGATGGGTTTAACTCTGTTCACATGATGGCAGACTCCGGGGCGAGAGGTTCAGCTGCTCAGATCAGACAGCTTTCAGGTATGAGGGGGCTTATGGCGAAATCAGATGGGTCTATTATTGAAACACCTATTACGTCAAACTTCCGTGAGGGTCTGAACGTACTTGAGTACTTTATTTCAACACACGGAGCAAGAAAAGGTCTTGCCGATACAGCACTTAAGACGGCGAATGCGGGTTATTTGACAAGAAAACTTATTGATGTTGCACAAAACGTGAAGATCTCTATGACTGATTGTGGTACACATGAAGGGGTTGAAGTATCTGATATTGTTGTGGGTAATGAGATGATCGAGCCATTGGCAGATCGTATCTATGGTAGAGTATTGGCTGAAGATGTTGTTGATCCTATTACTTCTGAAGTTCTTGTAAGTGAAGGTACGATGATAGATGAAGAGACTGCTGCTAGAATACAAGATGCAGGTGTAAGATCTGTAGTCATGAGAGCACCATCATCTTGTAAAGCACCTAAAGGTATCTGTGCAAAATGTTATGGTCTGAATATGGCTGATAATAAACTGGTTAAACGTGGAGAAGCTGTAGGTGTTATTGCAGCACAATCAATTGGAGAGCCGGGTACACAGCTTACACTACGTACATTCCACACAGGTGGTACGGCAACTGCAGGTAAAGAAGATCGACAAGTTGTTGCAACCAAAGAGGGGTTTGTAAGATATTACAATCTTTCTGTATATCGTAACAGAGAAGGTAACCTTATCGTTGCAAATAGAAGAAATGCCGGTGTACTTTTGGTTGAACCAAAGATTAAAGCAGTGATTTCCGGTAAGGTGACAATAGTCGTGACACATGATGAATATATTGTTTCTGTCAAAGCTGAAAATGCAGATGAAGTAAAATATAACCTTAGAAAATCTGATGTTGCCAAATCAAATGAGCTTGCAGGTGTTGCGGGTAAAGTGGAAGGTAAACTTTTCTTACCATTGAAAGATGGCGATAACGTAGAAGAGGGTGATTCTATTGTTGAAGTGATTAAAGAAGGTTGGTCTGTGCCAAGTCGTATTCCGTTTGCTTCTGAATTGAAAGTGGAAGATGGTGCACCGGTTACACAAGAAGTAATTTCAGATGCAAAAGGTACAGTGAAGTACTTCTTGCTTAAAGGGGATTACCTTGAAGCACATAATGCGATAAAAGAAGGTAGAAAAGTAGAAGAGAAAGGGCTCTTTGCTGTAGTTGTTGATGAAAATAACAGAGAAGCGGCAAGACACTATATCTCAAGAGGTTCAGTGGTGAAAGTAGATAATGATGCTCTCGTAAGCAGAGGAGACCTTCTTTCCGCGCCAGAAGTGTCTACACAAGTGGTTATCGCAGAGTGGGATCCATACTCTGAGCCTATTATCTCTGAGCAAAAAGGTACATTGAAGTTTGAAGATATCATTCCTGGCGTAACAGTAGCAGAGCAGTTTGATGAAGTGACAGGTGATACAAGACTGGAGCTGAATGAATATATCCCTACGGCATATAAACCAGCGATTATCCTGGCAACTGAATCTGGTGAGCTGATCCGTTATCAGTTGGATCCTAAGACGATCTTGTTTGTGAAAGATGGTGACGAAGTAAGTATCGCGGATATCTTGGCAAAAACACCAAAAGCAGCGATCAAATCAAAAGATATTACCGGGGGTCTTCCAAGAGTTTCTGAACTCTTTGAAGCGAGACGTCCAAAAGATATCGCTCTTATTGCACAGATCGATGGTGTGGTAAGCTTTGGTAAACCATTACGTGGTAAAGAGAGATTGATCATTTCCGGAGACAATGGTCAGGTAACTGAACAGTTTGTCGATAAGAACAAAGTAGCACTTGTACATACCGGAGAGTATGTACATGCCGGTGAGAAATTGACTGATGGAGTTGTTTCGAGTCATGATATTCTTGCAGCACTTGGTGAAAAAGCATTGTATGAATACATTGTATCTGAAGTACAAATGGTTTATCGTAGACAAGGGGTTAATATCTCGGATAAACACATCGAGATCGTTACTTCTCAAATGATGAGACAAGTAAAAGTGGTTGAGAGTGGTGACAGTAAATTTATTGCTGGAGATATCGTATCTCGTCGTAAATTCCAGGAAGAGAACCAGAGTGTTATTGCTCTTGGCGGTGAACCAGCGATTGCTGAGCCAATGCTTGTAGGTATCACGCGTTCAGCGGTTGGTGCAGACAGTATCATCTCTGCTGCATCATTCCAAGATACAACAAAGGTTCTGACATCTGCATCTATCGCAGGTACAGTAGATACACTTGAAGATCTTAAAGAAAATGTTGTTATCGGACGTCTTATCCCAGTAGGTACTGGTATGATAGACAATGATAATATCAAATTGACTGCTGCTGAGTAGTTTGAAGATACTGTTTCTAGTTTAGGCTAGAAACAGTATAAACCTTTTCTAATCTACGTTAATGGAAAACTTAGTAAAATAAGCAGCAAAATTTTTTATTCACTCTTCTTTTTCAAAAAACCAGTCAGCACTTCATTTTTTAATAAGTATAGTTAAAACTCAAATATAACTCCTGTAAATAGTGCACCAATGGTCAAAAGGTAAAAAAGTCCCATTAAAAGTCCTAATCTTTTGCCACCCAGTATAAAGACAATGCCCAGTTTCACGATAGAATTTACTGAAGAAGCTATGATGATTCCATAAATGGCTGTTTCTTGAGTGATTTTTTCATGTGTGAGTTGTGAAAGAGAAAGTGTAATGGCATCGACATCTGTAAAACCGGATAAAAATGAAATCAAATACACTCCACTATTGCCAAATTTTTCCTCAAAGATAGCGATAGATCCGAAAATCAAACCAAATAAAAGACCTAGTCTTAAAGCTTCTGAAAGTGCTAGAGGATTTTTGTTGATTCCAATTTGTTCTATTTTATATTGTGTTGCGTTTTTATAAAGAAAAAAGACAAAAATAAATCCAATCAAAGTAGCTGATAGATATGGGATAGCGAGTGCTTTAGTAAGGGAAAGATTAAAAAAAGAAGTCTCCAGCAGAACTCTAAGATACATCATAGTTGAAGCAATGGCAATACCACCGGCAAAATTTTTCAGATATCTATTTTGCAGTGCATATAATTTGGATAGGGTTATGGAAACAGCAGTAGAAGAGACCAAGCCTCCAAATATACCGGTGAGATATACGCCTTTTTTATTACCCAGTATTTTGATAGCAACGTAGCCGATAAATGAAATTCCCGCGATCAAAACAACCATTAACCATGTTTTATAAGGATTGAATATTTCAAAAGGTCCTATCATTTTATCAGGCAAAAGAGGAAGGACCACGAAGCTCATCAGTAAAAATAGTGTTGCAGAGTTTAGATCTTCAGGGGTAATATGGGATTCAATCTTCAAGATATTACTTTTTATCTCCAGAAGGAAAAGCATGACAATAGCAAGAGAAATGACGTAGGATTCCAGTGAGAAAAAGAGCATTGCTCCTAAAATATAGGTGATGATCGCTGCCATTTCTGTGGTAGCACCATGATGTTTGCTCTTTGTTGTTTTGGTAATATACGAAGCTAAAACTATCAATCCGAAAATAATGAAAGAGACGGGTAAAAAGAATGCCACTTTACTTTGTATCCAGGCACTTAAATATCCCAAAAGTGCTATAAGCGCAAAAGTCCTTGTACCTGCAAAAGAGAATTCTCCTTTTCTTTGAGAATGCATTTCTCTCTGAAGACCTATCATGATACCGATCAAAAGTGCAATACCGATTTGTTTGATAATCAAAAGTTCCATTTTTGTCGTATCCATTTATAAAGTTCTGTAATGAGAAAAAGTGGTAAAGCCACTAAGAAAATAATTACCCAGTCTCTCCAGCCAAGTGCAACCGTATGCAGTGCATCCTGTAAAAATGGCACATAGACTGCGCATGCTTGTAATCCTAATGTCATTGCTACTGCTATTAATATCCATTTGTTAGAGAAAAATCCGACACTTGAGATAGGTGTTTTTAAAGAGCGATAGTTAAAAACATTGACTTTCTCCAATATAATGATACCCGTAAATGCTACCGTCTGCGCAAGCAGTAAGGCATTTTGTGTATCTTGAGAGAGATAATAATGAAAAACCCCAAGCGTTGCAAAGCCTATATAGCTGCCCAATACGATTATCATGATAATGGCATATCTGTCAATGATAGGTTCATCCATATCTCTTGGTGGCCGATTCATGATATTTTTTTCGCTAGGTTCAAGTCCTAATGCTACGGCAGTCATTCCATCTGTGACAAGGTTCATCCATAAAATTTGCACCGGAAGAAGGATCAAAGGACCACCCAGGAGGATATTCACAAAGATAGCGATGATTTCACCGGTATTGGAAGAGAGTAGATAGGTGACAAATTTTTTAATATTGTCAAACTCTCGTCTTCCCTCTTTCACCGCATTGATAATTGAAGCAAAATTATCATCTGTCAAAATGATATCAGAAACACTTTTGGCAACATCCGTACCTTTTTTACCCATAGCAATACCGATATTCGCTTCTTTAAGTGCCGGTGCATCATTGACACCGTCACCTGTCATCGCGACGATTTGATTTTGTTGTTTTAGGTTTCTTATAATGCGTAATTTATCTTCTGGTTTTGTTCTGGCAAAAAGGGTATTTCCCTGTAGTATGCTGGTCAATGTTTTATCATCTATCTTAGAGAGTTCTTCTGAAGTGATTGCCCGATCTACCTCAAGGTTAATCGATTTTGCGATGGCAGCTGCGGTATCCGGACTATCTCCTGTTATCATGATAGTCTTGATACCTGCACTGCTTGCAAGAGAGATCGCTTCCGGTACCTCTTTGTGCGGTGGATCGATAATGCCCACAATACCCAATAACACCAGTTGATTCTCCACACTCTCTTCTGAGAGTTTTGTCTCTCGTGGCAGATCGTGAAAAGCAATAGCCAAAGTGCGAAGTCCACTGCTTGCCATCGTTTTATAGATTTTTGCAATTCTTTTTTTGTCTCTCTCTTTCAGTGGAAGAATCATACCATTTTCAAAGATTTGTGTGCAACGTGCTAAAATAACTTCAGGTGCACCTTTGACATGGGCTTTCATCCCCTCTTTCCCTTGGACAATTACACTCATGCGTTTTCGAATCGAATTAAAAGAAAATTCACTGACAGTGGTATGATTATCATTAGGAGAGAGTTTTGCTTTATAGGCTGCAACCACCAAAGCAGCTTCTGTAGGAGCACCAATGGCTTCCCAGTCATTTTCACTTTTTTGTATTCTGGCATGATTGCAGATCAAAGCACTTTGCAAAAGCATCAATAGCTCTTTATGATGATGATAGTCAAGCCTTTTCCCCTCTTTTTCGAAATGCCCGGCAGGATCATACCCGCTACCGGTCACATCTATCATACCACTTGGGAGCCAAATCTTTGTTACAGTCATTTGATTTTGTGTGAGTGTACCTGTTTTATCGGTACAAATCGTTGTTGCTGCACCTAGTGTTTCTGCTGCCTGGAGTCGTCGTAAAAGTGCTTTTTGTTTTGCCATCGCTTTGATGCCAAGGGTCAGTGTAATAGTTACGACTGCGGGTAACCCCTCCGGTACGACTGCCACGGCAAGAGAAACACCTGTTAAAAACATCTCCATCAAATCTTTGCCCATCAGCCATCCAACCAGTGCTACGATGATAGAAATCCCAACCGAAAATAGACCAAGTTTTTTTCCAAGCACTGCCAGTTTTTTTTGTAGTGGTGTAATTTCTTCTTTGACACGTTGTGTCATCAAAGCAATTTTTCCAAATTCTGTGTGCATCCCTGTTTTGACAACGATACCCTTTGCTCTGCCATTAGCGATGACAGTGCCCATCCAGAGCATATTGGATTGTTTGGTAAGAGGAGTGTCTTGTTTGATGCTTTGATGGTTTTTGGAAACAGGTATAGATTCACCGGTAAGGGCAGATTCATCAACTTTAAGATTGGTACCCTCTATAAGACGCATATCAGCAGGAATTCTATCACCGATTTCAAGCAGTACAATATCACCCGGTACCAGCATTTTTGCATCGATAATAGCTTCTTTGTTATCTCTTAATACTTTACACGTGGGATGCAGCATTTGTTTTAACGCTTCAATGGCATTTTCTGCTTTGTACTCTTGTACAAATCCCAATACACTGTTTAAAACAATAATCACCATGATCGTAATTGCATCCGTCACTTCCCCTACTGCCAGTGAAATACCTGCAGCAACAAAAAGAATGAGTATCAAAAAATTGGTAAACTGCCTTAAAAAAATAATATACCATGAGGTTTTGGAAATGGTTTTTAGGGTATTGGTACTATATTGCTGTAATTTTTCTAAAGCCTCTTGTTCTGATAAGCCTTGTTGGGGATCACTTTTAAAATAACGTATGGTTTCCTGAGTCGTTCTTGTATGCCATGAAGTTTGTGTATCTGCAGGAGCTGTTTTCCTTTTTAAAGATCGATTATTTTTCATAAGCCGTATTCCCCCAAAAACGGATAAGAAGTGTAAAAAGAAGAGGTACTGTAATCGCCGTAAATGAAGATGCAGCAACTAAAGCGGTAAAGAGTTTGGCATCAATGATAGATGAAGAAAAAAGCAGTTGTGCGATAATGATTTCTGTGGTTAACCTCGCATCCAGTCCTACACCAATAATCACAGCTTCCTTAAAAGTAAGTTTTTTCATCGGTACCATTAACAATACACCAACAATTTTCCCAACAGTACCGGCAAGATAAAGCACGATAGCCAATAGAGGCTCTTTTAAAAAGCCTTCGATATCAGCATTGAAACCTACCCAAAAGAAAAACAGTACACCAAAGAAACCATAACTGAGTGTTTGTGTTGTTTTAGAGAGTAATTCTCCTTTTTCTTCATTGCACTCGAAAAACGGCCGCATAATGATACCCGCAAAAATAGCACCTACTACCATACCAATCTCGATATATTCACCAAATCCACCAAATCCAAAAAGAATAATAAGAGCAAAAAGCATTAATGAACTAAGATCTCTTGCTTTATAATTGTGAAGTATCCGTGGAAGATAGCGATAAAAAATCCATGAAAGTATCATAAAAGCACTTATTCCTGCGATTAACACAGCAAGTTCACCATGACCTTCCCCCGCTTTGGTGCCTATCCATACAGATACAATGCCAACGAGTATCACCTCTATGATATCATCCAGGACACCCGCACCAATGATAAAAGTACCTATTTTTGTTTTAATCATTTTAAATTCATCGAGTATCGGTACGATGACCGCCTCAGCAGTAGGCATACGTGTCATCCCGATCACCAGAGCAATTGCCCATCCGTATCCATAAAGCAGCATAACAATTACACCAAACATAAAAGGAACAGCTGTGTTTAAAACAGTAAGCCATATGATATCAGAGCTGGATTTTTTCATTTCATCAAGTTCAATCTGCAAACCGATATAAAAAAGTAAAAACAATACACCAAGATTGGATAAAAAGGAAAAAATATTTTCAAACTGTGGGGAGTGTATTATCGTAGAAAAAGGCGTATAGCTTAGTCCCATTCCAACAAAAAGTGCAGCAAGAATACCGGGAATACGAAATTTTGAGAAAAAATATCCTACTGCAAAAGTAAGTAAGAAAATAGATGATAAAGAGACAAGTAAACGCCCAAGGTCAAATCCATTCATGTAGTATCCTTGCTTTCTATTCTACTATCATAATGAATATAATGCAAATACTGTAATAATAAGGAGAGCTACTTTTATTCTCTGGCTCCTCCTATAATTTTATCTTTATTCAGGGGAGCTCAGTTTTTCTTTTTTATATAACCTCTCTTATTGGATGGATTGATAAAAAGTTTTTTCATGCTATCTATTTATTTTCTGGAACAATGAACCTGTAAAAAAGAGGGCAATCCCGTCAAAAAATAGGCTGATACCAACAAAGAGTCCTACCAGATACAGAGAACTGAACGGCCACCCTGCAATAAAGATGAATCCAAGTCCCAATGAAAGCAATGCGTTGAGGAGCCAGATCCACCATCCTTTGGATGGATGCATTGTAGAGGCAAGACCAAATCCTGCAAAGGCATCCATGAAGAAGTAGATCGACAATAGCAGTCCAACCGTTGCTGCGCCACTCAACGGATAAAAAAGTATAAAGAGTGCAACCCCAACAAGTATCACAGCTTTGAGCCATCCCAACCAATCATTTCTGTTACTAAGCCATGTAAAATAGCCTGCTGAAACTCCTGCCAAAAGCATCAACCATGATATAAATGCGACGGTTGCCATAGTCATAAATACAGGATAAACAATTCCTACAATACCAAGTAGGATAAAAATAATACCGGCTACTTTGGCATATTTACCAAACTTGTATAATAAATTTTCTTCAATCGGGTAGTTCCACATTCTATACTCCTTATAGTTTTACCCAAACGAATCTTTTTTCTTCGGGCTTGAATTAGTGTAGCTTATTTTAGCTTTCTGCTATTTTAGCGTTAATGTTTACCTCAGGTCTACTCTATGTAAAATCAGTGGTACCTACACAAACAGAGATAAAATTTCTACAACTTGATTTCTATAGACTAAATTTTAGTATCATAAAATTAATAAAAAATCAACTTCTTACACGCATGCAGTTATTGTTCGACATAAGCCTAAATAAAGCTTTTTTCACTATAATATGCCTCCATTTTTCTCGTACATACAGTATATAAAAGCATTTTTAGAGTGTTTTTATATGGTGTAACAGCCAGATTCAATTCAAACTAACCAGAAAGGAAACGATTTGCCTACAATTAACCAATTGATTCGTAAAGAACGTAAGAAGCAAGTGAAAAAATCAAAATCACCTGCACTTGTAAAATGTCCTCAAAGAAGAGGCGTATGTACCAGAGTATATACTACAACACCAAAGAAACCTAACTCAGCACTTAGAAAAGTTGCTAAAGTTAGATTGACAAGTGGTTTTGAAGTGATCTCATACATCGGTGGTGAGGGTCACAACCTTCAAGAGCACTCAATCGTACTTGTAAGAGGCGGTAGAATTAAAGATTTACCTGGTGTTAAGTATCACATTGTTCGTGGTGCTCTCGATGCTTCAGGTGTTGCAAACAGAAAAGTTGCAAGATCTAAATACGGTACTAAAAAACCTAAGTAAGAAATTACTTAAAAAAATAGCTAAATATTCTCGCCGAGAGCGTAGCTTTAGTGAGATGAGTTGAATAGTAGTTTTGCTGCTGATCAAGAAGAAATAAGCATAGTTTAGTCTAGAAACAGGCTTGAAACAGGTGTTGTCATTTATCCTTAGGGGACAAGACTTGAGTAAATCAACAATATAAGATTGAAGAGGAAATATAATGAGAAGAAGAAAAGCTCCCGTTAGACCGGTATTGCCAGATCCAGTACACGGTTCTAAAGTATTAACAAAGTTCATCAATGCAGTAATGCTTGATGGTAAGAAAAGTGTTGCGCAAAAAGTAATGTATGCTGCGTTAGAGAGAATTGAATCAAAATCTGGTGAAAAAGGTATTGAAGTATTCAACAAAGCGATGGATAACGTCAAACCTGTAATGGAAGTAAAATCTAGAAGAGTCGGTGGTGCAACATACCAAGTGCCTATCGAAGTCAGACCTGCAAGACAACAATCACTCGGTATCAGATGGATCGTTGATGCAGCTAGAAAAAGAAATGAAAGAACTATGATGGAGCGTTTAAGCAACGAGCTTATGGATGCTGCTACTGAGAAAGGTGCTGCTTTCAAAAAGAAAGAAGATACATACAAAATGGCTGAAGCGAACAAAGCATTTGCTCACTATAGATGGTAAGGGATTAAGTTATGGCAAGAACGCACAAACTTGAAGACGTAAGAAACATCGGTATCGCTGCTCACATTGATGCAGGTAAAACAACAACAACGGAAAGAATTCTTTTCTATACAGGTGTTGAACATAAAATTGGTGAAGTACATGATGGTGCTGCAACAATGGACTGGATGGAGCAGGAGCAGGAAAGAGGTATTACCATTACTTCTGCTGCAACTACTTGTGAGTGGTTAGGTAAGCAGATCAACATCATCGACACTCCGGGTCACGTTGACTTTACGATTGAAGTTGAGAGATCTATGAGAGTACTTGACGGTGCTGTATCTGTATTCTGTGCTGTTGGTGGGGTTCAACCGCAATCTGAGACAGTATGGAGACAAAGAAACCGTTATGGTGTACCATCACTTGTATTTGTGAATAAAATGGATAGAACAGGTGCAGATTTCCTTGAGGTTGAAAGACAGATCCGTGACAGACTTAAAGGTAACCCACTTGTTATCCAACTTCCTATCGGTGCTGAAGAGAACTTTGAAGGTGTTATTGATCTTGTTAAAATGAAAGAAGTTGTTTGGGACAAAGACGCTGAAATGGGTTCTGCATACCACGAGCAGGATATTCGTCCAGAACTTTTAGAACAAGCTGAAGAGTTTAGAGAAAAGTTGATTGAAGGTATCTCTGAAGTCGACGGTAACGAAGAGCTTATGGAAAAATACATGGAAGGTGAAGAGCTTACTCAAGATGAGATCGTTGCCGGAATTAAAGCAGCGACTATCGGTATGCATGTAGTTCCAATGCTTCCAGGTACAGCATTTAAGAACAAAGGTGTTCAAACTTTACTTGACGCTGTTGTTGCATACCTTCCGTCTCCAGTTGAAGCACCTGCAATCAA
>OFAW01000009.1_pt1 | contig 70863 bp, 80 predicted proteins | sample 1520341 | NCBI WGS metagenome assembly OFAW01 (sample SAMEA3696446, study PRJEB22514) | metagenome | biome: water; feature: marine; material: hydrothermal vent | place: Pacific Ocean | collected 2014-08-12 | depth 1521 m | reverse complement strand
AGCTTTTTGGTGGGACTGAAGTCTCCACTTCCATGGGTTCTTTCACAGTCTCTCCCGAGGTGGAATGCATACACAATGTTATTGCGTATTGGGAGTTATTTTACGATTTATAGTTCTATATACACCCTAAAGGCATTTCCTGCGGGGCACATTCCCACACAGAGAGACTGTGAAAGAACTAGGCACCTCGGAAGTGAAGGCTACCCTCGTTCCACCTCTCCCGAGGTGGAATGCATACACAATGTTATTGCGTATTGGGAGTTATTTTAAACCGAGATCTCTTTAATATCCGCAATATCCCTAAACGTCTTGTATACAGACCCGATAGTATGAAGTCTATTGGTTTTCAATGCTTCATCATCCGTATTTACCATCACATCATCAAAATAAGCATCCAGTTCACGCTTAAGTCCAAACAACGCTTCAAGTTGTGTTTTATAATCTACGTAATCTTGGTTAATGACTTTTTCATAAGCATTGTAAAGCGTAACCTCTGCATCTTCTTTAAAGAGTGTAGTATCTATAGTTAAATCACTCTCCAGATCTACATCTTTGGAGATGTTTGCCACACGTTTAAATGTGGTGAACTGCTCTTTAAAGGCATCAGAAGAGACTATCTCATTGAGCGCAGCTACTTTTTTGGCTATCTCATTGATATCTCTTTCACCTGAAGCAAGTACTGCAGCGATGACCGACGGGTTGGCATCGAGTGATTTGTTGATACGTTCTATGATGAAATCACTTAACAACTTCGTATCAAACTCATCATACGCATCTTTAAGAAGATCGATAACATCATCGATATTGAACGGAAGATCATACTCTGTCACGATACGGACAATACCGTTTACTGCACGACGAAGAGCAAATGGATCTTTAGAACCTGTTGGAATTTTCCCTACAGAGAATAGTCCAAAGAGTGTGTCCAGTTTGATACTCATCGCCACGATAGACGAGAAAACAGAACTTGGAAGCTCTGCACCCTCACCTACAGGCATATACTGCTCTTTTATGGCAGTATAGACAAGCTCATCTTCTCCAAGTGCTTTGGCATAGTAGTACCCCATAAGCCCTTGAAGTTCTGTGAACTCATACACCATCTCTGACATAAGGTCTGCTTTGGCAAGGTTGACTGACTTGTCCATAGCCTTTTCCAACTCTGCTGACGTTTTACCTGTTTGTGCTTCTACTTTGTCCATATAGAGTGCAAGAAGACGAATAGCGATGTTCTTCTCTCTTGTGATCTTATCTGCAAGTGTACCGAGTCCATCGATGAATTGTACTTTTTCAAGACCATCAGTAGAGAGTCCATTTTTCAAGTCATTTTTATAGAAGAAAAGACCATCGGCAAGGCGTGGTTTGAGTACACGCTCATTCCCTGCTACTACTTTGCTGTAGTCATCTGTGTAGGCATTACTCACTACCACAAATTTGTTGGCTATCTTCCCTTTTTCAAATACAGGAAAATAACGTTGATGCTCTTTCATAGAAGTAATGATCACTTCAGGTGGAAGCTCCAGGAAAAGCTCATCAAATGTGCCTACAAGTGCTTTGGGATTTTCAGTGATCGCTACCACCTCAGCAAGCAGTGCTCTGTCTCTCTCTATGATGATATTATGCTCAGACTCCAAAGCATCAAACTCAGACAAGATTTTAAACTCTCTCTCTTTAGGCTGAAGCATGACGGCACCCTCAGCCAAAACAGCTTCATAGTCATCAATGTTCGCTACTTCTACAGCATCATAACTCACCATACGATGTACAAAGGTTTTTGTATCTGATGAGACACCAAAAAGTTCTACAGGTACAGAATTCTCACCCAGTCTTACCTGAAGCCATCTGACAGGACGAATGAATTCATCGCTTCTGGCACCCCAACGCATCATCTTTCCAAATGACATAGAGGCTATCCACTTCTCCAGCATCTCCTGAAGAAGTGAAGCTGTATCTGCACCCTTCTCCTCTTTTTTAAAGTAGAGTACTTCTCTTCCGTTGTTATCTGCACGCCCAAGCTCTTCAAAGCTCACACCACACTTACGGGCAAATCCTTCCGCCGCTTTCGTAGGCTCACCGTCTTTAATAGCAGCTTGTAAAGGAGGTCCCATAAGTTCAACAGTACTGTCTGCTTGTTTACTTGCCATTGCAGTATGTTTAAGTACAAGTCTTCTAGGGGTATAGATAAATTCAAAGTCACAAGAGAGTTTGTATTCTTCAAGTATGTTTTTCCAGGCTTTTTCTATGTTAGATACGATTTTAAGTAGAGGTATAGCAGGAAGTTCTTCTACACCGATTTCTATAAGTAGTGGTTGTGTCATCTTTTGGATTCCTATGAGAGAATAATTATTACGTGATTTTATCCAAAAGTTGGTAAATGGGGGGTTAGTCTTTAGGTCTATCCTCTTCCTCATATTCATCTAACATATCTTTGCGTCTTCCCTCATCATCGAACTTCAATCTAAAATAGTTTCGCACGATGATAAAAGTCATAAAAGCAAAGAGGAACATTGCAATAATATAAAGTATATCTCCAAACGGCATTTAACTCTCCTTTAGCGTATTTTGTATGGTGATCTTCTCAAAACCTTCATAGTTCTGGCGCAGAGCATCATAAATGACGACACCCACACTCACACCAAGGTTAAGACTCCTGCCTGCTCCACCCATAGGGATGGTAATGCACTGTTCAGGATGAGCCAAAAGTACTTTTTCATCTATCCCTTTGGTCTCTGAACCAAAAAGGATATAGTCTCCTTTTTTAAAAGGTGCATTAAAATAGAGATTATCAGTCTTTGTCGTTGCCATATAGCTATGCTCATCTATAGGGTGTGCTTCCAAAAACGCTGTAAAACTTTCCCACACAACCAGGTCAAGCTTATCCCAATAATCAAGTCCGGCACGCTTGACTGCTTTATCATCTATATCAAATCCTAATGGTTTGACCAGGTGCAAAGTGGCACCCAGATTGACACAGAGTCGTCCTATGGTACCTGTATTAGGCGGGATCTGCGGTTCTACTAAAACTATGTTAAACATATAAAATGCTCCTAATTGCATTTGGTGCGTTGGCAAACGCACCCTACATATTGCTAAAAAATAACTGTTTTGTTTCCATTGACAAAAACCCTGTCATGAAGTACCAGCGCCAACGCACGAGAAAGGACTATCTTCTCTACATCCCGACCTGCCCTTTGCATATCTCTCCACTCAAAACGGTGATTTACGGGGATGACATCTTGTGCGATGATCGGTCCTTCATCCAGGTCATTGGTAACAAAGTGCGCTGTTGCTCCGATGATCTTGACACCACGCTCATACGCTTGTTTATAAGGATTTGCACCTATAAATGCAGGGAGAAAAGAGTGATGGATATTGATGATCTTTTTGTCATACGCTTCTACAAATGCGGGCGTTAAGATACGCATATATTTTGCAAGTACCATATAATCAAACTCAAATTCATTTACAAGCTTCATCACACGGGACTCATGTTCTTCTCTACTGAGTCCATCTGCCGGGATATGAAAGAAAGGGATATCAAATCTACGTACAAGGCTCTCAAGCGTATCATGATTTGCAATGACACACTCAATTTTGGCATCAAGTTCACCATCAGCATGACGTATGAGAATATCTCCGAGTGCATGAGACTCTTTGGTCGCCATCAAAATGATTTTTTTTGCTTTAGGCTCGATCACACGGATATGTGCATCTTCCGGAGCAACAGATTTAAGCTCTTCGAGTAACTCCTGCACATCAAAAAGACCCGTCACCACCGTGCGCATGAAAAACCTTCCATGTTCTTTATCTACAAATTCACGGTTGTTGTCAATGTTTAGATCTCTGTCATAAAAGACTTTAGAGATCTTATATACCAAACCTTTGGCATCATTACAGTCGATTAAAACTCTTGCTCTTTTTTCCATCTATCTAGTCTACCTCATTTATAATTGCGGAATTATAGCAGTTTTTCTCTAATGTCATCCCACTTGGCTCTTATCTCATTATATCCTGCTTCATACGCTGCATCAATCTCTTTAAAATTAAACAGATGCATATGTGCAACCCCTTCGATATTTATATAGGCATCAGTAATTTTTTTAGAGGGTCTTACATTGGCATGGAGCATGATGAGTATGGAGCGAAGAAGCAAAGATTTGAAGCCTTGGGGATTTCCGCCTACAATAGGGTTAATATTGATTGCAAGTACTTTTTCCCCCAGCTCTTTGAGTGGTCGTACAGGAAGATTATCACTAAAACCTCCATCTACATAGAACTTTCCCGCTATCTCTTTTGCCTCATAGGTTGGCGTTAAAGAAGAAGAAGCTATTGTATTTGCAACCGGATCACCACTATGTAGATAGAGACTCTCTCCTGTATTAATATCTGTTACGCAAGTATAAAGAGGTATTTTGGTTTGATCATAAGTGGTGATACCTACCTCTTCCTGTAGTTTTTTTTCCAGATTATCCAATGAAAAAAGCCCCGGATTCTGGCTCATTTTAAAGAGGTCCGATGTCTCTATATCTTTTATAAACCTATAAATATCCCCAGATGACTTACCGGTGGCTAAGATCAAAGCCACCATTGCACCTGCACTGCTTCCTGATACAGCAGATATCTCTACACCTTGTTCCTCTAAAAATTTCACAACACCCACATGAGCTGCTGCCCTAAGTCCACCACCGCTAAAACTAAGAGCTATCTTCATTGGGAGCCTTTATTTTTCTTCTATTCTCTTATATGAATTTCATCACCTACTATTTTACCTAAAATCCTTTAGACATAAGTTCTATAACGGTTTTAGTATCTTGCAGTATATTGGAATCTGTTTGGGAGGAAAAGTTTGGAAAAGGTTTGATAATGGGCATTTCATCCCCGTGTCAGCACGGAGATGACGTATTGAGATAGTTTATTTACTGCTATAGTTAGCTATGATATCACCCATCTCTGTACATGTACAGATCTCTTTTGCATCATAGTCACCAAGGTCACCCGTACGATACCCTTCGCTCAATGCTTTTTTAATCGCTTCATCTATCTTATCGGCAGCTTGATTTTCACCTAAAGCATAACGAAGCATCATACTGGCAGATGAAATAGTTGCCAAAGGATTTGCGATCCCCTGTCCTGCAATATCCGGTGCAGAACCGTGGATAGGTTCAAAAAGTCCTACTCCTTTACCTGTACTTGCACTTGGTAAAAGACCTATAGACCCGCTGAGCATACTTGCAGCATCTGAAAGAATATCACCAAAGATATTTCCTGTTAAGATTACATCGAACTGTTTAGGATCGCGGATAAGTTGCATCGCAGCATTGTCTACATACATATGAGAGAGCTCTACTTCCGGGTAATCTTTTGCTACTTCTTCAACAATTTCTCTCCAGAATTGACTCACTTCAAGTACATTCGCTTTATCTACAGAGCAGACACGCTTCTTACGTTTCATAGCGATATCAAATGCTATAACCGCAATACGTTTTACCTCTTCTCTTGTATAAATCATAGTGTTGAAAGCTTTATCTTCATGCAACTCTCTTGGCTGACCAAAGTAAATACCGCCTGTAAGCTCACGTACCACCATAATATCTACACCCTGGATCACTTCCGGCTTCAAGCTTGAAGCATTCACTAACTCATCATACACCATTGCCGGTCTGAGGTTGGCAAATGTACCCATCTCTTTACGTAAGCCAAGCAGTCCTGTCTCTGGACGCAGATGTCTCTCAAGGTTATCCCATTTAGGTCCGCCAATAGCCCCAAAGAGTACTGCATCACATTTTTTCACACCCTGGATTGTCTCTTCCGGAAGCGGCACACCGGTCTCATCGATAGCTGCACCTCCAAGAAGCATCTCTTCATACTTAAGGTTAAACCCCTGTGTTACAGAAACTGCATCAAGTACTTTAATGGCTTCATCGACGATCTCGGGACCAATCCCATCACCTTTAATCACACCAATTCTATAACTCTTCATCTATTAAGCTCCTGCTTTGATTTCATTTTTGGCAAATTCTATAAGCCCACCTGCATTTACGAGTTCTTGCATAAACTCGGGAATAGGTGTAAATTTATATGTTTTGGCCTGTGTTACATTGATCACTTCACCCGCATCCATATCTACTCTGACCACATCACCTTCATTGATCTCTGAAGCTTCCTGAAGTTCAAAAATAGGAAGTCCCATATTGAATGCATTTCTATAAAAGATACGTGCAAATGTAGGAGCAATGATAGCATTGATCCCGGCTGCTTTAAGGGCAATAGGTGCATGTTCACGGCTTGAACCGCATCCAAAATTTTCACCTGCGACGATGATATCACCTTCATTCATTTTAGAGACAAATTCCGGGTCTGCATCTTCCATCACGTGTTTTGCCAACTCTTTTGGTTCACTTGTATTAAGATATCTTGCTGCGATGATCAAATCTGTATCGATATTATCACCAAATTTCCAAACTTTACCTTGCAAATTCAATCCTTATAATAAGAGTCTAGACCCTAATAAATTTTCGCGATTATAGCTAAAAAAACAAAAATTGCCAAATTTAATACCAAAAATTAATAAAATTTCGGTATAATCCAACTTAAATTATCCTGAGGCATTTCACCTCAAACATCAAAGGTTTTTAATGGCATCAAAAGATAGTATGAAAAAAATAGAAGCGTTATTTCAGTCCAAAAAAAAGGGTGATGTTGTTACGCTTGAAAATATTGCCAAAGAGTTTAATAAACAACCTACTGCTGCCCAGGCAAAGAAGATCCATAAACTTGCAACAGATGCCAAAGTAGAAGTTGTTTCTGCTTCTGAGTATGCAAAATATCTTACAGCCAAAGAAGCAAAGAAAAGAGATGATGCAAGAAAAAAACTTACAGAAGGTGATACAGAAGGCGAATTTGACCTTCATAAAGAGAAAGAGCTTCTTGAATGGAGTCGTTCAGACAGTCCCGTAAGAATGTATCTGCGTGAAATGGGAAAAATTCCTCTGCTTACCAAAGAGGAAGAAGTTGATCTTAGTATGCGCATTGAAGAAGGCGAAGATATCATCATCGATGCCATCTGTTCTGTTCCCTATCTTATAGGCTATATCCTTAACTATAAAGAGCCTCTTTTAAATCGTGAAAGACGTGTAAAAGAACTCTTTAAAAGTTTTGAGGATGATAAAGGTGATACCGATAAAGAGGAGCACGATGAAGGTGAAACAGAAGCTGGTGAACCTAAAAACGATAAGAGGGTTAAACAGGTTGTAGAGAGTTTTAAACAACTGGAAAAAGCTAAAAAAGAGTGGATGAAATCTCGTGATGAACTTCAAGAATTCATGGAAACTGAAACAGACCCTGTAAAAATCATCCATGAACGACTTAAAATCGCATTTAAGAAAGAACAGCTTAAAGCAGCACTTCTTAACCTGGGACCGACATCCAAACTTATCAATGAACTGGTAAAAGCAATGGAAACAGCACTTAAAAGTGATGACAGTTTTGACAAAGAGCTTAAACGTCTGGAGTACAAACTTCCGCTTTTTAACGATACACTTAAAGAAAATCACCAAAAAATTCTTGACAACATCATCAATATGGATAAAGATGACATCATTGATGCAGTACCTGAAACCACTATGGTAAGTACTTATGTTGAGATCAAAAAACTTTTTGAGACCAGGGAAGCAAGTAAAGGCGGTTTTGACCTTAGTGAAGAGAAACTTCAAGAGATATTGGGACAAATTCGTCAGGGTAAAGCCAAAAGTGAAGTGGCAAAAACACGTATGGCAAAGTCAAACCTTAGACTGGTTGTCTCTATCGCTAAACGTTATACCAACAGAGGGTTACCATTCCTTGACCTTATCCAAGAGGGCAACATCGGTCTTATGAAAGCAGTCGATAAGTTTGAGTATGAAAAAGGGTACAAGTTCTCTACCTATGCAACATGGTGGATACGTCAAGCGATCTCCAGAGCTATCGCAGACCAGGCACGTACGATCCGTATCCCTATTCATATGATCGAGACCATCAACCGTATCAACAAGATCATCAGAAAGCACCTTCAAGAGACAGGAAAAGAGCCAGATCTCGATACTATCGCTGAAGAGGTAGGACTTTCTGTAGATAAAGTGAAGAATGTCATTAAGATCACAAAAGAGCCAGTGAGCCTTGAAACACCTGTTGGGGATGAAGATGATGGTAGATTTGGTGACTTCATCGAAGATAAGACAACACTCAGCCCAACAGATGTGGTACTCAAAGATGACCTGAACAACCAGATAGACGATGTACTTGACCAACTTAACGAGAGAGAAAAAGCCGTTATACGTATGCGTTTTGGTCTTCTTGAAGATGAGAGTGACAGAACACTTGAAGAGATCGGTAAAGAACTTAGTGTAACCCGTGAAAGAGTAAGACAGATAGAGTCTTCCGCGATCAAAAAACTTAAACACCCTAAAGTAGGTAGAAAACTTAAAAATTATATCGAAGAGTAATTCAGGTTTGCCAAAGGGTACCCACGAGGAGTACCCCTACGAAATCATCAATATTGAATGTAGGGGTATCCCTTGTGGGTATCCTCTATAAATAGGAGAACACCTATATGCCCCAACCTCGATTTTTCACCCTCATCATAGGTACAGAAATACTTAACCGTAGAAGAGCAGATAAACACTTCGACTTTGTCACTCAGGCCCTGGCAAAAAAAGGGTATAAACTCTCCGGCTCTTTTATCATCGAAGATGACCCTGCTCTTATCGTCCAAACGATCAAATTCATCGCTTCACAACCTAACCCTGTTCTCTTTTCCTTTGGCGGCATAGGTTCAACTCCTGATGACTATACTCGCAAATGTGCAGCTATTGCCCTTAAGGATGGTAAACTTCATATACATGAAGAGGCAAAAGAGATCATAGAGCAGCAACTTGGAGAAGATGCCTACCCTCACCCTATCCGTATGGCAGAGCTTCCCAAAGGGGCAGAACTTATAGATAACCCTGTCAACAAGATGCCTGCATTCTCTTTAGATGAACGTTTCTTCTTTATGCCGGGTTTCCCTGAAATGAGCCACCCTATGACAGAAGAGATTTTAGAGAGACTCATACCTGACAAAAAAGAGTATTATCGCCACACACTTACTGCACTCTGTAAAGAGAATGCACTCATTGAAGTAATGGAGAAGATGCCGAAAGAGGTGGAGTTTTCCTCTTTACCCAAATGCTACTCCGATGGATGGAGAGTAACTATCTCTGTTGCTTCTCATGACAAAGTACTGGCACAAAAAGCATTTCAAATGTATATAGACAAATTAGAGTCTAAAAATATTGTTTATGGTCTTCATGACGAAAGCAACAACTAAAAAAAGGCCTGCCTGACGATGCGTTATCTGGAAACACTGAAACACCCCATCATTGCAAGACTTTCACTCATACAACTTATCTCCTACTTCGGAACATGGTTTTCTCAGGTAGCCATCTTCTCCATGATCGTTGCCTATGGTGCAGATGAGATTACCATAGCATTGACTGCTGCTATATCCATGTTACCTGCTGTAGTTTTGGCCCCGGTTATTGGCATCATCATAGACCGTATCGACTTTAAAAAACTTATGATGATACTTCTTATGGTTGAGATATCCATGACACTTGGATTTATTTTGATTGATTCTTTGGAATATGTATGGATACTGATGATACTTCTTTTCATCCGTTCCTCTGCTTCATCCATGCTTTTTTCTGCAGAAATGACTCTTTTCCCCAAGATAGTGAAAGGTAAAATGCTGAAGAATACAAATGAGATCCACTCCATAATCTGGTCTTTGTGTTATGCTTCAGGTATGGCAGTGGGTGGATTGGCCACATACTACTTTGGTTATGATACAGCATTCATCATAGATGCATTTCTTTACAGTGTAGCAGTATTGCTTCTTTTAGGGCTCAAACTCACACTTGAGAAAGTATCACATACAGACTCTAATTGGCAAATGTTCAAAAATGGCTTTCACTATCTTCTCTCTCATAAAAAGATACTTCACCTTATTTTACTTCATGCAGCGTTAGGTCTCACAAGCTTCGATGCATTGGTTACCCTACTTGCTGATTTCAAATACAAAGAGATCATTGCAGTACCTTTAGCCATCGGATGGATAAATGCTATAAGAGCTCTTGCCCTTATGACCGGTCCATTTTTCATTTCTAAACTGGTACACAAAAATACCTTGCACTATTTCTTCCTCCTGCAAGGTCTTGGGATCATTCTTTGGGCCCTTCTTCAGTTTGATTTTTATATTTCACTGATCTCTCTCTTTATCGCAGGTTTTTTCACTACCACACTCTGGTCATATACTTACCTCCTTATCCAGGAAGAGACTGAAAAGGAGTATATGGGAAGGATCATCTCCTACAATGACATGTTCTTTATGCTCTCCAATGTAACCACTGCACTCTTTATCGGTTATGCTGCCAAATGGGGAATGCCGCTGCAAACTATTACTATACTGTTAGGATTCGGCTTTATCTTGACAGCATTTTATTATTTATGGTTCAAAAAAAATCATCTATAATTGTTTTTCAATTAATGCAAGAAGACTTTTGATCTCTTTGTCCGAAAGCTTTCCGAACTTCTTATAGATCAGCTTTCCTTTTTTGTCAAAAACCAAAATGTCAGAATTGTCATCTGCCAATTTCCATTTACTGACCAGCAGCCTCTTCTTGTCTTTTACATAGACCGTATCAGGGAACTCTTTTTGTTTGGATTTTAACTTAGATTCCAAAATAACATTGGGTAACCATGTGGAAGCCAGATTTATAACAGCAACAGATGCATATTTCTTTCTATTGAAATGACGCTTTTTCAACGCTTTGGACAAAGGCTCATTCAGATCTCTTTTATCCGGATCTACATAAAAGAGTATATGTACTTTGCCTTTTAGCATTTTGGAACTCCATGCTGATCCATCTGTTTTACCTCCATTCTTGCCGTCTAAGAGAACTACACTGGGTACCTTGCCCAATTCAACAGCTATGCTGCTTCCTGCTACCAATAAAAAGCCTAAGATGATCTTCCTCATAACATTTTCCTTTATTTAAAAATAATATCATTTAAATAGTACCATGATTTGATGAACTATTTATGATTTTTATGATACTATCTTAAAAATTTAATATAGGACAACACTAAAGTCCCTTAGGAGAATTCAAATGGATATTACCAAGATCGGACATGGTGAAAACCCCGATGCTGTCAAAGCGATCATTGAAGTACCACTTAATTCAAATATCAAATATGAAATAGACAAAGATTCAGGTGCTGTTGAAGTGGACAGAGTCCTTTACTCCTCTATGCACTACCCGGCAAACTACGGTTTTGTAGCCAATACACTTTCAGATGACGGTGACCCGGCAGATATTCTTGTACTTTGCGACTATCCTCTTCAGGCAGGTTCATACATCAAATGCAGACTCATAGGTGTACTTATGACTGAAGATGAGAGTGGCGGGGACGAAAAACTTCTTGCTGTTCCTACAACAAAGATCGATCCGACATATGCGGACATCAATGATATTGCTGATCTTCCTGGGCATACACTCAACCGCATTAAGAACTTCTTTGAGACCTATAAAATACTTGAGCCGAACAAATGGGTAAAAGTAGCAGGGTTTAAAGACAAAAAAGCAGCAACTGATATCCTAGAGAAAGCTATTAAGAATTATAAATAGTAATAAAGTATACGTAACATGTTACGTAAGCCTTCCGCTGAGGAAAACTCAGCGTTAGCGCAGATGTTGGAGCTTTGCTTCAACATCATCATATTAAATCAAAATCCCATCTCTCTTTTACGATTGTCAAAATATCTGTCTACTCCATTCACTATGCCCTTGGCAATACGTTCCTGATAATCCGATGTAAACAGTCTGGTTCTCTCTTTGGAATTTGTAATATATCCTACTTCTACAAGTATGGAAGGACGGCTTGCTCCTACCAATATATAGAAGGGAGCCGGTCTGACACCACCGTTTGCAACATCCCCATAACGGCTTTTTACTTGTTTAATCATATTATTTTGTACATCAATGGCAAGTTTATGGGATTGTACTATTTTAGGTCCATTCAGTACAGCATCTATAATAACATCTCTGCTCAACTGGTCTGTTCCCTGCAAAACTGCTTCATTCTCTCTTGCTGCAATACGCTGTGATCTGGCATCTCTTGTTTTTTGAAGGAAATACGTTTCTATCCCTTCTACAACATTAAAACGACTTTGATCAGCGATCGCATTTGCATGTATGGAAATAAATACTTTAGCATCTTTATGATCGGCGATACGTGTACGTTCTTCCAGTTTTAAAAATTTGTCATTTCCTCTGGTAAGATATACCCTATAGCCTTTTCTTTTAAATTCTTTTTGAAGCTTTCTGCTGATCTGCAGAACAAGGTCTTTCTCCTGTTGGCCTTCACACAAAGCACCACAGTCATATCCTCCATGTCCCGCATCGATCACGATAAGAGTGTCAGACCTGTCAGGACCGACACAGCCCACAAGCAGAAGTAATACTGAGAATCCCGCTAATATCTTTTTTATACTTCTCATCCTCTTATCCTCACAGCTAAAAATCTATCTCTTTTTTTCTATTGGTCAGATACCTGTTAATACCCCCGGCAATACCTTTGGCAATAAGTTCCTGATATTTTGCTGTAAAAAGTCTTTTTCTCTCTTTAGGATTTGAAATATAACCTACTTCAACCAGTATAGATGGACGGCTTGCACCTACAAGAACCCAAAACGGGGCAGATCTTACTCCACCGTCTTTGACCCCTCTGTAGTGACTGCGTAAATTGGTCATCATTCCTCTTTGTACATCTATTGCCAATTTATTGGACTGCACGATCTTTGGTCCGTTCAGTACGGAATCTATGATCACCTGTTTACTTAACTTGCTTCCGGCCCCCTTAAGTACTGCTCTGTTCTCTCTTGCTGCAATACGTTGGGATTTTGCATCTCTTGTTGTCTGTAAAAAAAACGTCTCCACTCCATGTACTTTGTTTCTCTTTCTTTTGGGTACAGAGTTTGCATGTATGGAAATAAATACTTTAGCATCTTTTTTATCAGCAATACGCGTACGCTGGGGAAGTTTTAAAAAACGGTCCCGCTTTCGTGTCATATAGACCGAGTAACCCCGTCTTTTAAGTTGTTTTTCGAGTTTTTTTGCAATTTGAAGTACAAGGTCTTTCTCTCTCTTGCCAGCGGCTATCGCACCTGTATCATACCCCCCGTGTCCGGCATCTATGACTATGAGTTCATTTTTATGATATCTTGTTGCACTTGCCGCAGCTGAAGAGGTGAGGTATGCTTTCTTTTTTTTCTGTTTCTTTGCTTTTTTTTTCAACTTTTTATACGGTTTTTTTACCTGCTTCTGTATTTTACGGGCTGTAAACTTCGGTAAAGGTATATGATAGTATTTATGGGAGAATAGAGGTCTGTAGGGAGTACAGGCATAAGACTTGTCTGTTTCGATCACCACTCTGACCACATTTTTTTTATATTGTGAGACTCTAAGTGATCTGCAATGGGAACTTTTAAGATTCTTGCCTACCTGTCTGTTCGCCAAACGTGTATTTTTAATATCGAACACTTCCCTGTAGGGTTTGATCAGAGCAAAATGTCTGATCTTCTTTTTATCATACGACCGGTTAAATTGTAATCGTAGTTCACCCTTTTTTAATTCTATCTTTTCTAAAAGTACTACAGAAGAAAAAAGGGATGTTGTACTGAGAATAAATAAAAGAAATATCTTAAGAAATTTCACTTTATTTATCTTCTCCTTCCATTAGCTTATGCATAAGCTCTTTGACTGAGATGATCTCATTGAGACGGTAGCCGTTTGCACCTGTAAAAAAGAGTCCTGTATCAACAAGACCGTCATAGGCATCAGTAAGTCTGTCGGCAATACAGTACCCCACTATTTTTGCTTCCTCTCCGCGGTGACATGGGGTAACACAATTTGAAATACATGCCACTTTAGGTGCTGTACCTTTTTCTATGCTTTCATGTAACTTTGTTTTTACTCCGCGTGCAGGATAACCTACAGGTGACTTGAAAAGTTTGATATCTTCTTCTTTGGCGTCTATGATCACCTCTTTAAAAGTTTGACTTGCATCACACTCTACCGTACCGATGAAACGTGTCCCCATCTGTACTGCATCAGCGCCAAGTTCCATCATTTTTACAATATCATCATGATCCCATACACCACCTGCCGCGATAATAGGCATAGATCCCCAGTTCTTCGCCTCTTCCACTACAGGAGGTAAAATTTCTTCAAGTTGGTTCTCCGCTAAAAAACACTCATCATATTTAAAGCCTTGGTGTCCTCCACTAAGTGGTCCCTCAACGATCACTGCATCCGGAAGCCTGTTATGTGTTTTTTTCCAACGACGACATAAAATTCTCAATGCCTTAGCCGTAGAAACGATAGGTACCAACGCAACATCAGGATAATCTTTTGCTGCTTCAGGCATGGTCAACGGCAGACCTGCTCCAGTAATGATAATATTCGCACCAGCTTTACAGGCATCCTGAACTACACGGTCATATTCACTCTGCGCATACAGTACATTGGCCGCCAAGGGTTTGTCACCGCATATCTCTCTGGCATTGTCAAAGATCTTTTTAAGTGCCGGATAAGAGTAAAAATTGATCGCTTCAAGAGGTCTATGCTCTTTACCTACCATCTCTTTTCCATCAAGGTATTTTCTCTTTTTATATACACCTGTACCTACAGCAGAGATAACACCAAGTCCACCCTCTTTTGAAACATTGCCTGCCAACTGATCCCAAGAGATACCAACGCCCATACCACCTTGAATGATAGGCTTATCAATAGTATATTTTCCGATTTTAAAAGATTTAAATGCCATTACCCCACCTTCACTTTTGCAAATTTTCTTTTTCCTACTTGTAGGATATACTCTCCAGAATCAAGGTTCAGTTTTTCATCACTGATCTTCTCCTGATCCACTCTTACTGCACCTTGTTTGATATCTCTTCTTGCTTGAGATGTTGAAGGTTCTATACCCGCATCGACTAAAGCTTTACAAATCCAGATACCCTCTTCTACTTCTATTTCATTCATATCTGAAGGAAGCTGGTTTGATTTAAATACATTATCAAATTCTGCTTTAGCTAGTGTAGCTAACTCTTCATTATAGAATCTTGTAACAAGTTCAAGAGCCAGGTTTTCTTTGGCTACTTTAGGATGAAGTGTACCATTTTTCACTTCCTCTTTCATCGTAGCGATCTCTTCAAGTGATTTTTCACTCAGAAGCTCATAATAACGCCACATCAACTCATCTGAAACAGAGAGTGTTTTTGCATAAATGTCTTTAGGCTCTTCAGTGATACCAATATAGTTGTTCAAAGATTTACTCATCTTTTGAACCCCGTCAAGCCCTTCTAAGATAGGCATCATAAGTACTGCCTGCTCTTTACCTATTTCATAGGCACGTTGAAGATGTCTTCCCATGAGTAAGTTGAACTTCTGATCTGTACCGCCGATCTCAATGTCACTTTGAAGTTCTACCGAATCATACCCTTGAAGCAACGGATAAATGAATTCGGAAATAGAAATACTATGTCCACTTTTATAGCGTTTTTCAAAATCATCACGTTCAAGCATACGTGCCACATTAAAAGTCGTTGTCAAAGATACCATACCCGAGGCTCCCAGAGCTTCAAGCCATGTAGAGTTGAATACCACCTCTGTTTTACTCTCATCGAGTATATTAAAGACCTGGTCCTGATAGGTTTGTGCATTGGCCAGGATCGTCCCTCTGTCAAGGATTTTTCTCGTCTCACTCTTTCCCGTAGGGTCACCGATCATTGCTGTAAAATCACCGATAAGAAGCTGTATACGCCCTCCATGATTTTGAAAGGCTCTTAGTTTTTGAAGAAGTACAGTATGCCCAAGGTGCAGATCTGCACCGGTAGGATCAAACCCTGCTTTAACGGTATAGGTCGTGCCATCCTCATAATATTTTGAAACCAATTTCTCAATACGTTCCATATCTATGACTTCGGCTGTGCCTCTACTTATCTCTTCTAACGCTTTTTTTACTGCCATTTATCATCCCCCTACTATTTGTTATATGCATCATCCAAGCTGATCATCTCTATCAGTTTGAACTTTTGTGAAATTTTCTCTGAAAGCAGACTTTTTTTCGCTTCCCTGCTCTCTACTTCTATTTGACAATACTCCGCACTCTCAGAACTTTGAATACCCAGCTCTATACTGATCACATTCAAGTTCAGATCGGAGAGTTTTGTCAACAGGTCGGCAAGTATACCTTTTTGGTTTTGCAGACTGATCGTTAAACGATACCGTGAAAGTTTTGAAGTACTCCAACTTACATAGATCATCTGTTCTTCTGCCAAAATCTTCTCATAGGCTTTCTTGCATAATTTATGGTGTATAATAGCTTTACTGTCCTTATAAAATGCAACGATCTGATCACCTACTTTGGGATGACAACAGTAATCAAATTCTACACCATCCAAAGGCTTATTAGTAAAGAACTTAAAGTGTTCTATCTCTTTAAGTCGAGGCTTTTTATACCCTTTTTTAAGAAATTCCCAAAAACGTACCTCTCTGGTCCCCATATAATCAGCCACTTTATGTATGGTCTCTTTATAATAAGAAAGCTGTACAGGTAACTTGTATATGGAATCTTTCAATTCCATTTTCTCTATCAACTCTTTCATTGCAGCACTTTTTTGTACAAAAAGTGTTGCCAGAATATTATATGCACTCAGTGTATCTGACTCTTTTATTCTTGCACGGCAATGGCTTCTTATACCGTCCTGTGCTTTGGATGTCTTCACTGCATCCAGCCATGAGCAATGCAGACGCGGCACTTCATCTTTCAGGATCTTGACAATGTCTCCATTTTTCAATATCGTTAAAAGTGATGATCTGTGTTTATTCACCAATGCACCTGCTGCTCTTGCGCCAACCTGGGAATGGACTGCATATGCAAAATCGAGTGCAACCGAACCTTTTGGCAATGTATAGTAGTCCCCTTTGGGAGAGAACACTGTGATATCTTCGGAAAAGAGATCACTTTTTGCCAGTTCATAAAACTCTTCAACCGATTCGCTTTGGTAATGCAAACTCTCCAACCACTCTAAATTTACGCCATCGCTACCATCTTTATACTTCCAGTGTGCTGCAACACCATACTCAGCAAGTCTATGCATTTGTATAGTTCTTATTTGTGCTTCAACGATACCCTCTTCATTAAAGAGTGTAGTGTGTATGGTTTTATATCCGTTTTCTTTAGGTACAGCGATATAGTCTTTAAATCGTGAGATCAGCGGAGTAAACCCTAAGTGCATCAATCCTAAAACCCTATAACAGTCTATAGGGTTTTGGACAATGATACGAACAGCAAGAAGGTCTAATACCTCCTCGATGCTTACACCTTTTCGATGCATTTTAAGATAAATGGAGTAATAGTGCTTTACTCTGCCGATCACCTCGAATGTATCCTCATTAAAGCCATCTTTTACCATAGCGGCTTTTACTTTTTGTATAAATGCATTGAGTTTGAACTGTAGATTTTGAGCATTGCTTTTGATATACGTATCGATCACTTTGTAATCTTCCGGATAGATATAATAAAAACTCAGATCTTCCAAATTATTTTTCAAACGTGAGATACCAAGTCTATGGGCAATAGGTGCATATACGACCAGAGTCTCTTCAGCAATACGTTTTTGTTTGTCTGGACTTAGTGCATCAAGGGTTAGCATGTTATGCAGCCTGTCACACAGTTTAATGACCAATACACGAATGTCTTTAATAGAGGCTATAAGCATCTTTCGAAAGCTAAGTGCCGAGTTGATCAGTCTCTCATCTGAGCCTGAAGGTGCCAACTCTTCATCACGTATCTCAACGATCTTGGTCAAGCCCTCGACCATATGGGCAACATCGTCACCGAATTCCCGTTCCATATCTTCAATCTCAAAACTGGTATCTTCTACCACATCATGAAGCAGTGCAGCCTGCACCATGGTCTCATCATTCGAGAAAGCTGCCGTGATCGCTGCTACTAAAATAGGATGGACAATATAGGGTTCACCGCTTTTTCGTTTTTGACCGTTATGTGCGGTTAGTGCAACTTCAAGGGCTTTTATTGTTGTGGGGAGAGGAGAGGGAATCTGATCCCATAGAAAGGCTTTTGCCTCTTCTATCGTATGTATCTCTTTAGCTTTAGTGAGAAAAGCGTCCAAGATGTTTTAGCCTTCTAGGCTTACAATAATTTTACCTTCAGCGATCTCTTGAAGTGCAATATCGGTATATTTCATCTCTGCCGTATCTATATCCAACAATGGTTCTTCACCATTTGCAATCGCTTCAGCTCTTTTACCTACAGCATTTGCTAAAAGGTATTTATCGAAATCTACTTTTTCAAGTGCTTTTGCAGCGAATTGTTCTGTTCTCATATTTATTCCTTAATCAATATAGTTATTTTAATTATTGTATTTATTTTACAATTGAACAAAGGCTCATATCACCTTTGACAATAGCAAGCAGATTACCTTTTTCAAACATATTGCATACAACAATAGGTAACCCATTCTCTTTAGCCAACGCAATAGCAGTGTCATCCATTACTTTGATATTATCATTCAATGCTTGATCATACGTAAGTGTATCAAGCTTAACAGCATCATCATATTTGTTCGGATCCTTATCATATACACCATCGACTTTCGTTGCTTTGATCAAAAGCTCAGACTCTATCTCTGATGCTCTTAGTGTTGCTGCTGTATCGGTAGTAAAATAAGGGTTACCTGTACCACCTGCAAATATCACTACACGACCTTTTTCCAAGTGTCTTCTTGCACGGCGAACGATAAACGCTTCACCAATCTCTTGCATATCGATAGCAGACTGAAGTCTAGCTTCAAGTCCTATGTGTTCCAACGCTTCTTGGATAGCTACACCGTTAATCACTGTTGCCAACATACCCATGTAATCACCCGATGTTCTTTTGATGATCCCGTCAGCAGCAGCACTTACGCCACGGATAATGTTACCACCACCCACAACAATAGCAACTTCAACACCGTTGTCTACAAGTTCTTTTATCTCACTTGCAATAAATTTGAGAATCTGGGTATCAATACCATACCCCTCTTCACCAGCCAGCGCTTCACCAGAAAATTTTACCAATACTCTTTTTATCACAAAAAGCCTTTTATATATTTTCGCGATTATACCCAAAAGTTGGTTAGGAGGGGTTTAAACCAGTTACTTGTCTACAGATTACTTCTTGTTTTATTGTTCTGTTTCTTCTCATGTGAAAAAGCTAAAATTAGATCTTTATCTTCATTTCAGCCAGCTATTCACTGTCACACATAATCATATATTATTTTAAATAAAAACTATATATAATAAATTATACCTATCCCTAAGGAGGTTAATTATGAAAAGCAAAAAACTCTTTACCCCTTTTAATCTAAAAGGTTTCAAACTGAAAAACCGTATTGGTTTGACACCCATGACAAGAATGTCATCATCGGATAGTTCCATACCTCGGCAGGATGTGTTCGATTTCCTTGTTCTACGGGCAAAAAATGAGGTCTCTATCATCTATACTGAAGCAATTGTTACTGACTATGAAAGTGCTCAAGGCTATCCGGGACAAGCAAGAATATTGAACCAGGCACAAATAGATGCATGGAAACCCGTTGTCCAGGAGATCCAGAAAGAAGGAGCTATAGCTATTATGCAAATATTTCACTGTGGACGTATAGCATGGCCCGAAGTAAATCCTGCAAACAGGACTATAGCACCCAGCCCAATTACAGTAAAGGATAAAAATGCCATGACAGGTTTCCTCTACCCTGTGCCAAAGGCCATGAGCCAGTTTGATATCGACCATGTCATCACAGGATTCGTAGAAACTGCCAAAGGTGCGATTGAAGCAGGTTTTGATGGAGTTGAGATTCATGGTGCACATGGCTACCTTATCAGTCAGTTTTTATCACCCTATTCCAATCAACGTACCGATATCTACGGTAATTCCATAGAGAATCGTTACCGCTTTGCTCATGAAGTTATTCACGCTGTAAAGAAGGTAATTCCCGATGATCGGCTGTTGACGTTCAGGATTTCTGATTGGGGTGTTGCCGACATGAAAATCTCACTTTTGGGTTCAAAAGAAGAATACCAGAATATAATCAAATACTTATCAAATGAACCTATTGATGCTATTTCAGTCTCTACTTATGCATATGACAAAAAGGCTTTTGGCACCGATAAAAATATGGCACAGTTGACTCGGGAAGCTACAGAACTTCCCATCATGATATGCGGAAGTATATATGATCATGAGAGTGCCAAAAAGGCATTAGAGGATGCAGATATAATACTCAGTGCCAAATCTTTATTATTAAACCCAAATTGGGTAGAAGATATACGTGCAAATAAAACATTAAAACCATATAAGTCAGAAGAAGCAGCCATTGCTTATACCCAGGAAGCACTTCCTTAAGATATGTTTTCTCCTCCTGCGAAACTTCTAAAGAAGAAGTGATTTAAAAGAAAAGGGGATAGTCACCACCTAAAAGTTCTAAAGTTTGCCCCTAAAGTTTAAATTCGTATCAATTTCAACGGATTGATATGTTTTGAGTTTTTTGTAGCCTGGAACATTAATTTACTGCTTACTTTTCCTATCACATACCCTTTTTTTATCTTACGACCTGTTCTTATATTGGGTGCAATTTTGGAAAGCCCTGCATATACTGTATGGATCTTACCACTGTGTGCGACTACAACAACCTTACCCAACATACTGCTTTTCCCTGCAAAAACTACCTTGCCATTGAGAATATTTTGTACTTTTGCATTACGTGAGGGTGCTTTCAGTGTAATAGACTCATTAAAGATCTTAATCTTATAAATAGGATCCATATAGGTACCAAACTTTTTTATGAGCCGTGCACCGGGGATAGGCGAAATAGTTTTCCCGCCTTTGTAGGCATAGACTTTTGATTTTTGGTATGAAGAGTTTATTTTTCTTACTTTTTCACTCTCTCTATATGCTCTTTTTTGTACTTGTTTAACTTCTTCTTCTGCTTTTTTTGCTGCCAGTCTGGCTGCTTTTTTTGCTTCTTTGGTTTTTGCCAACCTAAGCGCCTCTTTGGCTTTTTTAGCTTTTGCACGTGCCAAAGCCTTTTCCCTCCGAATACGTCTCTTTCGTTCTTTTTCAAGACGCATTGCCTCTTTTCTTGCCGCTGCACGTTTACGAGCTTCTTCCACTTCCTGTGCACGCAAAATATTCAGTTTAGCCAGAGTAGCACGAAGTGAGTTCTGTTTATCTACAATTTTTACCAACTTGGCATTATACTTTTCTTCATCTTCGGCAAGTTTTTTCAGCAATTTCTTTTTTGCTAATTTTTTTGCTGCATATACTTCTCTTTTTTTTATGATCCTCTTGATCTCATTTTGGGTTTTATTACGCAGATAGAGTTTATTTTTTTTACGTTTTTTCAATGCTGAAATCTCTGATCTTAATGCTGCCAATACTTTTGCATTATGTTTCTTATATGCTTTGTAGACTTCTTGAGACATAATGGATTTTCGTGTTGGTTCATGGGCTTGTTCCATAGCAAAAACAACAGAAAACTGCTCAGAAAGCAAAGAGATGAATGCTTTATGCTTCTGCTCTAATGCTTTACTTGTTTTTATAAAATCCTCTTTTGATTTTTTCAATTCTCTCTTAAGTGCTTTGTACTCTTCTTCTGTTTTATTCTGATCACGGCCCAGTTCATCTATCTTTTTCTCAAGATAGGCAATATCTTTTTCTGCCGCCTGAATATCTTTTGCTATCTTACTTAGCCTTCTGCTTGCATGTTTTTTTGCAGAAGTTGTGGCAGAAAGATCTTTTTTGGAATTTTTTATCTTGGATGTCGTTGAGGCACCTTGGAGTAAACCTATCACTACAAAACAGTATAAGATGAAGGATTTCACTCCTGAACTCCCTTGTTTGAAAACACAACAGTATATACTGAAATGATCACAATAAGTAATGCAGAGCCTAAAAGAATAGCTATATCGGTAAGTCTGAAAAGCGCTTCTTGATTTTGCATCATAATATCTATACCACTATTGGCTGCCCATTGAAATTTCACATATAGAAAAACCACACTGGTTAAAATAGTTGCAAAAAAGGCATCCACTATCGCCGCTTTAAAAAGTACACCCGATCTTAATATCAATGGAGCACCAAATATCTCCATGACTTGCATACGCTCTCTATGTGTATATTTCCATATCTCCATCTGCTTAATGATGAGAAAAAGACTGACTACCGCTATAAAGCCGATAAACAATTTTAAAGTAAACTTGATAAAAGAGAAAAGTCTGTACGATGAACTATAGCTGCTGCCAAAGGTTTCTACTTTTTTGATATTTGAATCCATCTCAAGATCTGTTTTGATCTTTTCCAAGGCAGAGGTATGCAAGTAGGAGTCCAATCCCACGTTATAAAAGTAAGGTAATGAAGAAAGTATTTCTTTACTACTGCTTTGACTCATTCCTTTAGCTATCTCTGAAACAATATTCTCTCTTTGTATCTTTTGACTTGTACTGATATGTTTATTGAGTGCTTTAAATGCTGAAAGTTCCATAGGTTTTTTAGTAACCACAAGCATAGAATATCCCTCTTTAAGACCTTTTTCATAAGAATCCGTGGTCCTGTCAAATACAAGGTAGAACTCTACACCTAAAAGTATCGCCATAAGCGGAAGAATAAACATAAGATGGTTTTTAATGAACTTCATATACACCCTTACTCTCTATAATGAAATGTCTATACGGCAGAGAGAAGATTGTTGGAATTTTATGTGTCACTACCAGAACCGTTGTCTCTAGTTGTTGACATGCATTTTCCATCAAATCCCAGATCACGTTTGATGAGTAGTCATCCAGGTTACCGGTAGGCTCATCTGCCAGTATTACTACCGGATTTTTGGCTAACGCTCTTGCTACACCTACACGCTGTTGCTCCCCACCACTTAATTCAAGCGGGAATTTATCAGCATGTTCAGCAAGCTTGACATGCTTAAGAAGTCTATGAGCCTGTGTATTTTGTACATCTACAGAATACCCTGCTATCATTAAAGGCAAAACAACATTTTTGGCTACTGTCCATTCATTCACAAGTTTATAATCTTGAAAAATAATCCCCATATGTGTTCTAAGTTCTTGAAGTTTACTTTGACGAATATTGGCTAAATCCAATCCACCTACTATAAGATTCCCTCCTGTAGGCTTGAGCTGCCCGAAAAGTGCTTTAAGGAGTGTCGATTTACCAGAACCGCTAGGTCCTGTGATAAAAACGAACTCCCCTTTTTTGATACTGAAACTTGCATCTTTGATGATCTCTTTTGCACCATTGTCATACGCAAGTGTAAGATGTGAAGCGGTAATTACATTAGACATCGATATTCCCTTTAATGGAGAAGTTCCACTATTTTTTTATGTGCTTCATAGTTGACTGTTGTCTTCACTGGCGGTGAGACAAAGTACCTGCAGCTGTTTTCTTCTAATAAAATATATTTATGTTCGGGTCTGTCAAAACTTCCAAATGCACACTTAATAAGAAGTTTTTCTTCCCCGATTTTGTAGATACGTTCAAAGTGTACAAAGTATCCATCCAGGACCATTGCTTTTTGAGGCAACTTCTTCTCTAAACCTTTTTTATACTTTACAATATTAAAGTTAAAATCTATATGCAATTCCTTAGGTTCAGAATTTTTTCTACATTTCACATAAACATCATAGATATCTTTCTCTTGTCTTCTCCATCTTGCCTCATACTTACTGGTGACCTCCAAAGCTTCATTCTTACGTACTTCCACCTCTACTTTTGGTACGGCAAAGAAAGTCTCCAAGGCATACCAAAAGTACTTATCACTGTCTGTACGCAATTCCAAACGGCCACCCTTTCTAAGCACACGCATTGACTCATCAAGAAAACTTGGACTGATAACCCGTCTATGAGGTTTTTTATCCCAAGGGACAGGAAAGTGTACGAATATCTGCTCACAGGAATTTGAAGGCAACATCTCCAAAAAAAGTCTTGCATCATAGTTCACTACCCAAATATTATCAAGTCCCAGCAATTCTATCTGCCTGAGCACTTGTTGGGCAGAAGGTGTATGTATCTCCAAACCTATAAAAAGTGTATCCGGATTTTTCTGTGCCTGATGAAGCAAGTGCCGCCCTGAACCAAAACCTACCTCGACAGATATCTTCTCTTTGGGATATGTCATGTTTTCAAAATCTTCTATCTTTTTAAAATATTCTGATGAGAGTGCAGGTTTTGTATTGGACAGTGCAATATTGGAACTTTGTATCTCAAGATCTAATTCTTTGGAAACTTTATCCAATGCTTCTTTGAGAAGATTCACTTTAAGCGGTCTTGTAACTTTATCATATTTGATCAGTGTTGCTTTTTCATCCGGTTTGATCTGAAGCAGGAACTCTTCACCGCCATGCTCAACACCCAAAAGTTCATCATCTCCTTTCAAAGCTGTTGCACGAAAGGTAAGTATTTTACTTGCTGGAAGTTGTTGTTCTATGGCAGAAGTATCAAAGGGGGTAACTTTTAAATGTGGCATTGACTATCCTCTTTATAATGATATATATGTAACTTGACTTGCTTTGGCTCTGATACCGTCATAGCTTTTTGCAATGATACGATAAGCATAGGTATTCCCTGCTCTTACGAAAGTATCAATGTACTCAGCCATCAACTGGCCCTCTGCCTGAGCCATATATTTCCATTCACCGCCATTGACAGATCTTTCAATGATATAAGCATTGATCCTTTCGCTTGGGTGGGGTTTCCACAAGAGTTTCACTACACCGGGTGCTACTTTATACGCTTGCAAAAAAGAGACAGCATCAAAAGTCGGACGTGTTTTTACTTTTATCACTGCACCATGTTTAGACTCTTTTCCGAAAGAAAAAGTCGTAAAGGTATAGAGATACGTAGTATTTGGTTTGACATGCGTATCGACAAAATGTGTTCCATAACGGTTACCTATGGAACCAATACGTTTAAACCCTTGATCTGTACCGAATCTATCATGAGGAGAACCTCTATATATATTAATGCCATGTACACGATTATCTTCTATCTTTTTCCACTCAAAACCTACAGAGCTCATCATTGGCAGTGCTCTTACTTGAGTAATAGTCTTTAGTGTTGGATCTGTTTTATAAACAAAAAGCCCTTTAATACCACCACATCCATTAAAAGTTAGTAAAAAGAGTGCCCAGAGTAAGAGGATTAATTTTCTCATCGATTTCACCTTGATCAAAATATTTAGATAAATACCGTTTCATATCATCAAAAAGTGGTGCGGTAAACTCCATTTTCTCACCGGTAATAGGGTGTATTAAATATAATAAATATGCATGCAGATTAACTCGTGCTATTTTATCTCTTTTGCTCTTAAAGCCATATAAATCATCACCCAAAATATGACGTCCCAAAGTGTTCAAATGCACACGTATCTGATGGGTTCTCCCGGTAAAGAGTTTTGCTGCTATCAGCTCCACACCATACGCAGAGGTCAAAAGCTTTTTAAAGGCTGTTTTGGCAGGTTTGCCATGAGCTACAACATCCATCTTCAGCCTGTTTTTAGGGTTTCTCCCTATAGGTTTATCTACGATGACATCCTCTTTTAAAGGGTGGTCTATAAGTGCAAGGTAGTAGCGTCCCATACTCTTGTCCTGCAGCTGTTCGCTGAGAGCTTCATGTACTTTGTTGTCTTTGGCTATCACCAATGCCCCAGTAGTCTCTTTGTCTATGCGATGGACGATACCGTGACGCTCTTCACCTGAAACAGTAGAAAGAGAGATACCCTTTTTCACCAACCAGTCCACCAGTGTAGGCTCTTTGACCGAAGGTGCAGGATGTACCACTAAACCGGAAGGTTTATTGACAACAAGGAGATACTCATCTTCATAAAGTATCTCCACATCAAAGTCTATCTCTACAGGCTCACGTTTCTCTGCTTCTTTGAACTCATAAGAGACCTCATCACCCTCTGTTACTTTGAAGCTGGTTTTTGTGATGGTCTTACCATTCACAGAGACCAGCCCGTCTTTTACAAGCTTCTCTACCTGGTTGCGGCTTACATCTAGTTCCGTTGCTAGGATTTTGTCTATGCGACCTGCAGTTTGTACTGTAAATTTATTCATACGCTTCTCTTTTTGTTTTGCGAATTATATCCATTTTTTTCTCGGAAGTGGAGACTTCAGTCCCACTTCACAATCATAAATGATAAGAAGTTTTGCATAATTTGATAATAGTTCGAACTTTTAGCGGGACTGAAGTCTCCACTTCCTAAGAGCAAGAAAGAATAAAAGGTTTTATTTTCATTAAAGCTTATTTTTGTAAAATTATGCAAAGGGTACACACAAGGTTTAGAGAGGTGCAACTCTCTAAACCTTGTGAGATTTCTCAATCTGTGTTCTTTCGGCTTTTCTTACAACTTCTATAATTTAACCACATCAAAATGATCTTTAGTACAGATACCACAAGTGCCAAAACAGAAACCATTGTTTCCATTTCACACCCTTTGCTTTAGAATTCACCACCCATGCTATGATTTCCTAGCCCAAAGCCCTATCTAAAACAAAAGTAAAAACACTATCCCGACCTACCAGAGATTATTCATCTCTCTATATCATCCCTGTTCCAGCGTGTTGGGTCTAAAAAGGTGTCATCATGGATATGCTTGAATGAAGCTTTGAACATTTTAAAAATATCTTTATTCTCTTTTTCAAGCCCTGCCAGCCACTCTTTGGTAGAGGCTCTTGCATGAGGCATTTTGACATCTTTAAGCATAGCCGGGCATGCTTCATCCCCTATAACTTGCAAGTTGTTCTCTTCGGCAAAGGCACGCAGCTGTGACTCTCTTGCCTGTATAAGCGGGCGTATAAGGTGAAACCCTCTGCCTGTTTTGTAGATAGGTGCCAAAGCTCGCATGGTTCCATTGTAGAACATATTCATAAAGAAACTCTCTACTGTATCATCAAAGTGATGTCCCAGTGCAACTTTGGTAAATCCGCCCTGCTCGGCAAAAGTATATAAGGCCCCTCTTCTCATACGTGAAAAATAGGAACAAAAAGAGGAGTTCTCTCTTATGGTATCATGTGAGATCTCAAAGATATTCGTATCATACACGGTATGTTTAATGCCATACTCTTCACAATGTTTGGAAAGGAACTCATAATGTTCATCCGGCATCCCATATTTAATGGTACAGGCTTCAAACTCAAATTCAAAAGGGGCATGACGCTGTATGTGTTTAAGTGCATGCACCAAAGCCAGTGAATCTTTTCCTCCACTCAGTCCTACAAGTACTTTATCGCCCTCACCTATGAGCCTGAACTCGGCATTGGTCTTGCCCACCAACTTAAGCAGCTTCTTACTCATAGGGATGCTTTTAGAGGCTTCTCTTCGGTTATTTGTACTCAATCGCATCCACCATACTCAAAATGAAATCAGCAGATATCTTCGCTGAGCTTTCCAGGAAAGCATCAAAATCAAATCCTGCATCCATATCTGCACTGTCAGAGATAGCACGTAAAATGAAGAACGGTACATTCAAAGCTGAACAGACTACAGCAACAGCAGCACCCTCCATTTCCAATGCATCTGCATTAAAAGTCTTACTTATCCACTCTTTACGCTGAGTATCTGCCACAAACTGGTCACCTGTAGCGATAATACCTTCTTTAAGTGTCAAGCCTTTGCTCTCAGCGACTTTTTTAGCCACTTCTCTAAGCTCCTCATCGGAAGGAACACACACTTCGCCCTCCGGCACATATCCATGAGCATGACCAAAAGCCGTAATGTCCAAGTCATGCTGACACAAACCATCTGCGATGATAAGATCACCGATCTTCAGTTCATCAGAGATCGCACCTGCTACACCAGAGAAAAGGAGTTTATCACAGCCAAATTTTTCTATGAGTATCGTAGCCGTCAATGTAGCAAAAACTTTTCCTATTTTCGAATAGGCTACAACAACCTCTTTACCATGATAAGTACCTTCATAATACTTATTTGCAGCATACGCTGTCTCTTTAAGGTTTTCCAATTTATTGATAATCGGTTCTATCTCTTCGGGCATTGCACCCATGATCGCTATTTTAGAACTCATCATTAACCCAGTTTAGTGATCTCTTCAATAGCAGTTGCCAATGATGCCATATCTGAAACTACAAAGTGAGGTTTTTTCGTTGCTTTACGGTTAAGCCCTTTCAGTACACCGCCATGTCCGAATTCCACATAACAATCTACCTCATCATCAAAATTAGCGATAGAGTGTTTATAGAGTACAGGAGAGACCAACTGCTTAGGAAGCAGATCCAATGCCTCTTCTTTTGTACTGTATTTTTGGGCTGTTACATTTGACACTACAGGTGCAGTAAACTCATCTTTTAGCACTTCTGTGAGTTTCTCAGCCAAAGGTACAACAGCACTCTCAAGCAGAGGACAGTGACTTGCTACCGACATGTTAAGTAACATCACCCTTCTCGCTTTTGCTTCTTTCAAGACAGGTTCAAGCTTTTCAAGGTCCGGTTTGATCCCTGCAATGACTATCTGACCTACTGCATTGTAGTTTACCGGCCATACTTTCATACCAGCTTCCCTTTGTGCGTTACATATCTCTTCTACTACCTCATCTTCAAGCCCTAAAGAGACCATCATTCCTACATCTTGGCCTGCACATGCTTCAGCCATGAGTTTACCACGAAGATTTACCAATTCTACTGCATCTATGGCATTTATGGCACCTACAGAAACCAGTGCAGAAAATTCACCTAAAGAGTGTCCCAATGCATACACAGGTTTAATAGGCATTTCATCTTCAAACAATTTATGTGCTATGGCAGATACAAGTAAGATAGCAGGCTGTGTAAACTCTGTTTTTTCCAAATCATCATTTTCCGTAAAAAGAAGACCTTCAAAGTCTATACCTGTTCTTTCAGCAGCATCTGCTACCATTTGTTTAGCTACATCAGAGTTGTTGAAAAAATCTTGCCCCATCCCTACAGCTTGTGAACCTTGTCCTGGAAATAAAAATGCACATTTGATTGACATACGTTATCCTTAATTGAAATTAACGTATTTTACCATCTTTAAATTATGATACGATAGTAACACAAATTAAAAAGAGGGATAGCCTATAAAACTATATTTTCAAGGAATTTAGATAACGATTGATCTCTCTAATAAGTTTTTCCAGTTCTATATGATATTTTCCAACATATACAGGAAGTGTATCCAGTTTGTTATATATAAGAAGAAGAGTGATCTGATCAGTAAGATTCAACATGCTATGAGCACCTATGGTCTTTGCTTTTTTTTCCAATTCTATACAAAATTCTTTAATTTGCCATATTGCTTTTTCATTCACTATTTGTCTAAAATATACATCTGAATGATCAAAACTATCTAAAAACTTCTTTAATTCTTTTGCATATGACAGACCCACTTTTTTTGTATTCTGCTCTCCTACTTTAGTATCTAGGATAACGGTTTCAATCTCTTTTTTTTCGTGTTTTATACTATGAAGATCACTCTTTTTCAAGTTATTGTGATTTATTTTATGCTCTTCACTCTTTTCTCTAAAATATTCTTTTTCTTTTTTAAAAGCTTCATTAATATAGTTTTCCATATTAACAATGGTTTTATTCTCTTCAGATTTTATACTTCTATCTTTCACATCATGCTCAAAAAGTAATATGATCAATTCAAATATACTCTCTGGAATGACAGGTTTTATTAAATAGGTGGACACTATATGCTTATTTATACTCTCTGTATCATAATTTGAATCCTCAAGTATTACATATTTCAAAGGCGTATCTTTTTGTACTTTTTCAACTAACTTTTCAATCTCTTCGGTAGTAAGCTTATCCTCTATGATAAATATATCATACTGGGTTAGATTACTTCCCCGTCTCTTATATTCATCAACTCCTACATCCACATTATAAAGAAAGTATTTAAACATTTTTTGGATACTTTTTGCTACCTTCTGGCTCTTACAGATCAATAAAACTTTTTTACCCAACATTGCCATGTCAGGTAATCTATAATAACGTCTATCCCCCAATTTATTTAGTTTAAATGGTATATTAACATGTATATCTGAAGGATTTTCATCCTTAATTATAATCTTTCCATCAAGCAGTTCAAGATTTTTGTTTAATTGGGTTTCCAGAAAACTTGTTACCTTTTCTTTACTAAGATCGGTTTCTCTGATCTCAAAAGATATTGTTTCCTCATATAAAAAATCTTTAGGAGCTAAAAGATACAATACGATCTCTTTTTGGTTAGTATTTTGAAAAACAAAGAGGAGTATTTGTGTAAGAAGATGAGATAATGCTTCAGCATTACCCTTTAATTCCTTTGGTACAGTTGCATCTATATCATAAATAAGTTCAATTTTCTTTTCATCTCTTATTGTCTCCAACGAGGAAAACAGAGCCATTAATACCATATTAATATCAAAAAAATCTTCTATCCCTTTCATTCTTTTCCCCCATTTATCCTATATTCTTCTCTTACTTATGATAGCAAAAATAAGAGAAAAATATAATAAATAAAAAAATATACAAAATATACAAAATATAAATTGTAAATTACTATAAGATTTATGTTTTTTAAGTGAAAAAGAGATTAGGTATAAATGAGGCGAAAACAGGTCAAACAGTATTAAACTGTTTGACCTTTGAAGTAAGAAAGCTTAATGACTGCAGCCACATCCTCCACCTTCTCCGTGAGAACCACAACTCCCACCTTGTGCACCACCAACTTGACCGGAAGCAGCTTCATCTGCTGTAGCCTCTCTTGCATCAAGAACAGTTACTGAGAACATAAGGTCTTTACCAGCCAATGGATGGTTAAAGTCTATCTTTACTTCTTTATCGTCAAAAGAAGTTACTGTTACCTGTACAGTTTCTCCATGTTCACCTTGACCGTAAAGTGTCATACCTTCTTTAAGATCAACACCTTCGAATTGCTCGATCGGCAGTGTTTGCATCGCTTCCGGATTTACTTCACCGTATGCATCTGCAGCTTTGACCATGATATCTCCGCTTTCACCTTTAGCCATACCGGTAAGGGCATTTTCAAGACCAGGGATGATGTGACCTTTTCCTGTGATGAACTCTAGTGGCTCTGCACCTTTATTTGTATCTACAACTTCTGTTGTACCCGCTTCTTTTACTTCGTATTCGATTGCTACAACGCAATTTTCATTTGTAATTGTCATAATGTTCCTATATATTAAATTTGTGGTATTTTAGCTAAGCAAACTTTAGTGATGCTTATGAAAGATCATTTTTATCTTATCTGTCCTGAACCGTAAATTTTAAATTTGTACGTTGTCAGTCCTTCTATCCCCATCGGTCCACGTGCATGAAGCTTGTTGGTACTGATGCCAACTTCTGCACCAAATCCAAAAGCTCCGCCATCGGTAAAGCGGGTGGAGGCATTGACATAGACAGCCGCTGCATCTACGCCATTCAAAAAGGCTTCTGCTGTGGTGATGTTCTCTGTGATGATAGCTTCCGAATGACCCGAACCATACCTGACGATATGCTCTATGGCACCTTCTACACCTTCTACAACTCTAATGTTTAAGATATTTGCCAAATACTCCGTGTCAAAGTCCTCTTCTGTGGCAGGAGCCACCTCAATGCTTTTTTGTGTGATCTCACACCCTTTAAGCTGGGTATGGGCTTCATCAAAAACCACTTTAAGTTGTGGCAGTACTTCATCCGCGATGGCAGCATCTACAAGCAGTGTCTCCATGGAGTTACATACCCCTGGTCTTTGCACTTTTGCATTCAATGCGATAGCGATGGCATTCTCTACATTGGCATCTTCATCTATATAGGTATGACACTGTCCTTTATCATGCTTCACCACTGGTACAGTTGCATTTTCACTCACATAACGGATAAGCCCTTCTCCTCCACGCGGTACGATAAGATCAACATACTTATCCATCTTAATGAGCTTCGCCACACCTTCACGTGACGCATCCGGGATAAGTGAGATAAGTGCCTCGGGTAAACTATTTTTCTTCAATACCCCCTGCAATACTTTAGCAATGGCTTCATTAGAGTTTTGTGCCTCTTTCCCGCCTTTGAGTACACAGACATTGGCAGATTTAAAAGAGAGTGCTGCTGTATCTGACGTGACATTCGGACGTGACTCATAGATGATGCCTATAACACCTATAGGCACAGAAACTTTTTCTATCTTGAGTCCATCTTCAGTCACCCAACCATCAAGTATGCGCCCTACCGGTTCTTTCAATGCTGCTATCTCTTCTATGGCAACCGCCATACCGTCCACGCGTTCTTCATCCAAAAGGAGTCTGTCTTTCAGCGCAGGAGTAAGATTGTTTATCTCCGCATCTTGCATATCCAGTGCGTTGGCTTTGAGTATCTCTTGTGTATTGGCTCTCAATGCCTCTGCCATCTCTTTTAAAATTCTATTTTTCTCAGCCCCACTCAAAGTAGAGAGTACCCTGCTTGATGCTTTGGCTTCCTGTAAAAATGCTTCCATATGTTTTATTCCTCATCAATAATTGAAGCTATTTTAACAAATAAATACTAATAATGTTATAATCCTATCAATTAATTCAAAGATACTTCTCACTAAAGGTGAAGCTTTGGTGACTGAGTATGATATGGACTTTATTCATACTATACGAGAAGATATCAATAAGGATAGATATGCAAACCATCACATTTATAGGAAACGGCAATATGGGACTTAGCATTGCCAAAGGTCTCAAAGATAAATACAACATCGAAGTCGTAGGAAGGAACCTGGAGAAACTGGATCAATTTGAAGATCATCTTGGTGTAAAGGTCGATAAATATCTTCTCGATGATTTTGATATAACAGAGAAAACCATACTTTTCTGTGTGAAACCTGCCAATGTAGAAGAGGTCGGTAAAAAATTAAAAGGAAAAGCCAGAGTAGTGTTTTCTGTTTTGGCAGGGACTACAATAGAAAAGCTCAAAAAACATCTTAAAACCAAAGCTGTAGTAAGAACTATGCCAAATCTTGCAGCAAGTGCAGGAGCATCCATGACGACACTGACCGGTGACCATAATTTTAGAAAAGAAGCTGAAGTTCTTCTAGGTGCCGTGGGTGATACCTTATGGTTAGAGAGTGAAAAAGAGATAGATATCGCTACTGCTCTTGCCGGTTCCGGTCCGGCTTATTTGGCTCTCATCGCAGAGGCATTGGCTGATGGTGCAGTTAAACAAGGTCTCAAAAGAGAAGATGCAATGGCTGCTATGAGAGGTCTGTTTAGCGGATTTGGAAAACTTATCCAAGAGATACATCCTGCCTTACTTAAAGATGGGGTCATGAGTCCGGGAGGAACAACGGCAGCAGGTTATGCAGCTTTGGAAGATGGCAATGTCAGAGCTGCCTGTATCAATGCCATAGAAGAGGCATATACGAGAGCAAAAGAGTTATAAAAATTTATTTGTCCAGATAGATCTTTCTCAAATCCTCTTTCGCAAAAGGCATATAGGAATGTCTTGTGATAACCACTTTTGTTTTATAATTTGTCCACTTATAAATAACAGGAACATCCTTTGGGTCTATATGGATGCACCCATGAGACATCCAGTCTACACTTCCTTTATGCAAAGCATGACCATAACGGGTAAATTTCATCATATAGTCCATATTGTTCACACCCGACTCATCTGGATATACTGTTGACATATGATAACGCTTTTTCTGGATGATAGGAAAAACACCTGATGGGCTTCTAAACTCTGGTGCACCGGAAGTAACTGCCCCACTCCACCATACTGTTCCATCACTGTCGACAGCATAAAAACGTCCATCACTGCCTTTTTCTCTAACTGAGACAACGATGAAATTTTTTCCCGTAAGGTCTACCGTTCTCTCTTTCCCTGTTTTTAAATTCACTACTTTAAAAACTGTTTTAGAGACAGGAATAAGTTCATGGGTCAACTTACGTACAGGCTTATCTACCTCTTCTTCGGCCCATATCATACCTGTCAAAAAAATCACTATCATAAAAGTGAATTTTATGTGTTGCATCTATAATTTCTTTAATTTCTTTTTTGCGATCTTCGCACTTTTTTTATTTTGATAATTCTCTATAATATTTTCATAAAAAGCTTTTGCTTGTGTTTTATCACCATTTTTTTCCAAAGAGATCGCTGTATGTAGCAATAGTACATCCATGTAACTTGCCTTGTCATACAGCCCGGCACTCTTTTTAAAGTAGAATATCGCATCTTCATACTTCTTAGTATAGTATGCTATCTCTCCAAGATAGTAATTTGAAGCAGCTGGTTTATACCCCTTTGTATCAGTGATCATAAACCGCTTCCTGGCTTCATTATAACGTTTCTTCACAAAGAGTCTCACCCCTTCACTATAGAGTTTAGAAGCAGGTCTTCCCTCTAATGACTCTCCAGATGTTGTTTTTCCTTTTGTAACAGGCGTATGTTTATCTTTTATCTTCAAGGCCTTTTGAAGTTCTGCCCTGCTTACATAGTTATCATTGATCTTATCGATCATTCTACCTAGTTCTTTAAGCAGTGCCGTATTATCATTTCCTCTTCCCATAGAAGAAGTGCTACTGGCACTTCCTTTTAACTCACTTAGTGTAGCACTAAGCCCTTCTATAATAGAGGTCAAGCCATCGATCCTCTCATTTTGTTCTGCAATCTTTTGTTTGAGCAAAGCTATGTTTTTTCTATTTTGTACGATCATCCTCTCAGAAGGTGTCGATCCTTGAGTAGAACCACTGTTTAAGTTATTAAAACCGTATACAGATGGTTCTGCAAGAACTACTGTGCTGTTTAACACAAAAAACAAGCATAGATTACGTAGATACTTTGTGTTCATCACTATACTACTTCGCTAAACGAAGATCCACTCTTCTATTCTGGGCATAACATTCATCTGTTGGATTGCTACATACAGGGTTGCTCTCACCAAAACTTACGATAACCACCTTGCTTGTATCAACACCTTGTGCAGCAATAGCATCTTTAACCGCTTTGGCTCTTTTAAGTCCCAATGCATAATTATATTCATCCGTACCGAACTCATCACAGTTACCTTCTATCTTTATCTGTGAAGCACCTGCACTGTTCACTACATTTGCATTGGAAGCAACATAATTTTCCATGGCCGAAGAGATACTGTAATCCCCAAATTCAAAATAGATACTTCGGAAACCATCGCTACTGCTATTATATTTCCCTGCTGTACCGCTGCCAATTGTCTCGTTACCATACTGGTTTTCATCTATTGTAACTGTTTCACCTGCTATTTGTGTTGCATCTGAAATATTGTTTTTACCTACATTGTTTCCATCAAGACCTGGTGCAGTCTGTCCACATCCAGTCAAGAAAAACAGTGAAAATGTTGCTGTTGTTATTAGTATTGTTTTAATCATATGTAATCCTTCGTATAATAAATTACCAATCAATTGATTGGACTTTTCGCCCACCTAGTGGGAAAAGTAAACTTTGATGACTTCCAAGATTAATATAGCCTATCGAAGAACTATTACCTCTATGCTTGATAAATAAAATCACAGACCCATCCGGAGAAAATCTTGGAAACTGATTGGTTCCTGTCGTGGTCAGAGGGCGTGTACCTGAACCATTTAAAGAGGTCAAATAAAGATTGAATGTATTATTACCAAAAGTATTCTTACTCTCTCTACTGGAGTAGACTATTTGATTTCCATGTGCATCACAGGCATTGTTATTCCGTCCATGGTAAACCACTTGAGAAACAGCTGCAGAGTGAATAGACTTTTTGAAGATATTTGCATACCCAAGTCTGTTAGAGACAAAAACTATGCGACTCTCATCATCTACATATTTACCATTTACATCAATACCGCTAAATTTGGTAACTCTCGTTTTAATTTTTGTTGCAAGGTCAAGTTCATAAATATCAGCCTGTCCCTCCGGTGCCATAGTAAGTAAAAGTTTTGAACCATTCTTATTCACATCTGAACAGACTAGCATCCCTTCAGAAGTTGTGATCTTCTCTTTTGCTCCCGTATAAATATTAATTTTATATAATGTTGGTATCAATTTTCCATAAGAGGTATAGTAAAAACTTTTTTGGTTTTTATCTGCCCATTTAGGGAAAAGATTCAGTCCGCCCCTTATGATAACTTTTTGATAGTTAAAAGTATAGTCAGCCAGAAGTATTTCACTGTGTCTTGGTGTAGTATAACGTGAAAATACTACATAACGGTTAATCCAGCTAATATCCGGATATTTTAAAACATTGTTGATATCAGAAATGGCTTTATGTGCTAAAAAAGGCATTTTACTCGTCGTAGGTATAGCATAACTTTTTTTCAAAATCTGAGTACCGTCAGACGCTTTTAATAGACGTATTAAAAGCTTTGTACCGCTTTTTTGGCTGAGTGCATATTTAAGTACGTACTCTTGGTTTTTCAGTGCAGGTACAATAAAATTTGAGGAAATAGCCCCTTTGTGCACTGTACTATCTGGTAAAAAATGTCCGGAGATCTTAAGATCTGAAAGTAAAATATTGAAAATTTTATCATTGGATACAGCAGATCCATCTACTAAAGCTATACGAGAACGCTGTTCTACATCTTTTTCTATCGTCAGTGTAGCATCAACTGCAAAGAGATTTATGGATACTAATAAAAGTAAAAAATATTTCAACATAGTTCCTTGTTTTTTATATGCATTGTATCAAGGCTGAGTTGAAATCTCCATTAATTAATATCAATTCTCTTTTTTACTTTATGCTAAAATAAGAGACAGAAGCTAATCTTTTCTTTCCGGAAAGAAGCACATTACTAACTAAAATTCATAAGAGGAGTAATACATGAACGATATTATCATTGCTTTAGCTAAAACAGCTATTTTGGAAGCATTGAATCAACCTGAAGATTTTGATTTGGAACAGGCATTAAAAGACTATCCTGAACTTCAGAAAAACGGTGCTGCATTTGTTACCATTAACACAAAGCCAAATAAGCAGCTTCGCGGATGTATAGGTTCACTCCAGTCTTACCGTCCGCTTTATCAAGATATTATTTCAAATGCCCAGTCTGCTGCTTTACATGATCCGAGATTTACACCACTGACCCGTGAAGAGCTCAATCATATCAATGTCGAAGTTTCTATCCTTTCTGAACCCAAAATATTAGAGTATAGTGATATAAAAGATCTGAAAAGTAAAATAGTTCCTTTTCAAGACGGTGTCGTACTCAAATATGATGGCAGACAGGCTACGTATTTACCTCAAGTTTGGGAACAGTTACCGAATTTTGATGATTTTTTCTCCAGCTTATGTCATAAAGCCAATTTACCTATGGACTGTCTCTCTCTTCACCCGGAGATCTCTACCTATACAGTAAAAAAACACCAAGAAAAGTAATGCACTTATTGAATACTTATCCCTTTAAAGGGATGCTGTGAGAGCACAATATCTGCTACACGGAAAGCAGCAGTATTCAAGCCATGATACCCGTAGCCAAACACCTAAAACTCTCATCTAAACTACTCGACTATCGTACTTCTGCAAATGCAAGTGGGAACAGTAACTCGCAGTCGGGTATATGTCTGCAATCTTTTACTAGGGTCTTTTACGAACTATCTTACTCTTCGTACCATCAGTAAATGTCACTTGCACAGCTATGGACTTAGCAGTACCCAGCGGCATAGTCAGATAGATAATATCTTTGGTCACAGCCATAGGATTCTTGGGATCACAGGACTGAAGTTCCCATACTTTATCCAGTTTATCTGAATTGATACTGTAATGTACTTCTTTTATACCGCAGGTATAGGCCTCCAAATGCGTAAAATAGATCCACTGCTTCCCATTATAGTCACGGAAACTCACCCAGTTATTTTGAGTCATATTGAGTATCTGCTTCATCTGTTCGGGCGGTATGGCACTGACAGGTAAAGAAAAAACTGCCAAGAGAAGCATAGATACTATGCATGCAGTTATTTGTTTCATTTTATACTCCTTACGAAACGTAATATCTATACGATAACAGTTCTATGTTTAGTTTTGGCTTTTTATACTTTCATTTTAAAACGATTCACTCTCATTCCTAACATCCTTGTTGAAAAAATATATATACATAACAATTAAGTATTGGGAGTGTTTAGCTTATTGAATTGAAGTATGGGTTAGTATCGGGAGAGGCTGTGAACCAGAAGAATCAGTATTCTTTGCTGAGGATATGCGGATGCTTTGAACTTATGACAATAGGTATTATGAAGTTGGGGATTAACCTTGGGGCATATTTTTTTGCATGAAACAATGAAAAGTAGTGAGTTACTATCTGACGCTAAAGTTTAAAGTGCATGATGTACCCACATAGAAAAAGGAGATACTGTCCAGGTCTACGCCCTGGATGTTCTATTCTAAATCTATTGTTTTAAGAAAATAAGATGGATCAGCAAATATATTATATAGATCAATTCCTAACGATAGACTAAAGCTTGATTCACTGGTATTCCGGAAGGAGTATATTTCATACATCTTGTCACCCTACTCTTTCGCAATAAACTCTGCTTCAAATTCATAAGTCCTATTACCCTTATGAGGACCAAAACCTATCATTTGTAGTTGTTCCAAATACGCTATCAATCCGGAATTGAAATTTTCATTGTTTGAAGCAGTCTTAAGTTTAAACTCAAATGATCCAGTGGGGTCTATAAGTAATAAAACTTTTACTTTCTCACCTGCATATTCACTCTGGGCAGGCCAATCTTCCAGCATACTTTGTACTTTTGCCAAATAAGCATTTTCCACACCACTGTCACTGTTCTTTTGTACTTTGAGTGAAGAACTGATACGTTCACTTGCACTCATAGGTTTATCCGTCACTTTTATAAGATTGTTTTTCGGTGTTGACTTTACAGGTTTATCACTCACCGTGATAAGATTTTTCTTTTTGGATGTTTTTATATTTGCAAAAAGATCTAAAGCCTTCTTTTTAGGTTTTGTAAGATTTTCATCTTTTTTCTTAATAACCTTCTTAGACTCTTTGACAACCTTCTCTTTAATCACTCTCTTTTTGATTACTTTCTTTTTTATCTCTTTTTTAGGCTTCGGTTTGGGTTTGGGTTTGGGCTTTGGTTTGAGCTTTGGTTTTACTTTAGGTTTAGGATTTATAGCTTTTTTATTTTTAGGTTTTTTGGGCGTAGAGAGTGCCACCTGTATACGATGCTCATCTTTTTTTACATAACGCAGACTCTTTTTATCGTCACGAGTATTAAAATAGAAAATGAGTAACCCTACAATAGCAAAGTAGATACCAAAAGCCAAGACACCCCAGACGAATTTAGGAGACTTATCCATCATAATGTTATAAGTGACACCTTTTCAAAACCAGCCGCTTTGACACTCTTAAGTAAGTACATCACATCCTTATATTTAAGCCGTTCATCTGCACGGATATAAACTTCAGAATTTTTATCAAACTTCACAGACTGATTGACAAAGTCATCTGCAAAAGTATCTAATGTATAAGTATCTTTATTAAGGTATATCTTTTGGTTCTTATCCATTCGGATCGTAAGTGTTTTCGGTTTTGTAACCTTAACAGTTTTAGAACCTTGAGGTAGTTCAATCTGTTCCTGAAAAGTAATCGTAGGAGCAGTGATCATCAAAATAGCCATCAGTACCAGCATCACATCCACCAGAGGCGTAATGTTCAGATCCGGACTGTCATCCCAAGAGAACATTTATAACTCCTCATTGACCTGAGAGAGTATCACTTCAGACTGAGAAGAGAGAAGTGAAGAGAGTTCATATGCTTTACGCTTCAGGATCAAATGAAAAGTATAGGCAAAGATCGCGACTGCAATACCCGCTGCGGTGGCAACAAGGGCTTCAGAGATAGCAGGAGCCACAACATTTAAAGAAGTACTGGACTGTGTCCCCAATTTAGAGAATGTTTCAAGTATCCCTATAACCGTACCGAAAAGGCCGATAAACGGAGAAGTAGATGCAATAATGGAAAGCCAGGTTAAGCCTTTGGTAGAAACACGGATAGCATCAGAGGATGCCGCTTCGAGTATTGCTTTGTTTGGGGTATTGACACGGCTCAGATAAGTAAAAATAAGTGAAGTACTAGCCACTGATTTTGACTGACCTGTATAAAGTGCTTTAAGTGATTTTGCTTCAGAAGTGATACGTGAATTCAGGATATAAAACCTATCAAAAAATACCCAAAATGTTGCAATAAAATAAATAGAGAGTAGAAGCAGCACAAAAATAGTAATTGCACTGCTGTCTGTGAAATAATCTAAAAGAGAGCTCAATTTAGAGAGACTTTCCGATTTGCTCTACTTTACTAACCGCAGATGCGATAGCTGTACTAGAGGCTTCCGTACTTTTAAGTAATTCTTTTGCTGCTTCAAGTGCTTTAGCAAGATCGCTGTCGTCACCGGAAAGAGCAACTGCACCATCAACGATACAAGTTGTTTTTTCTTCATCAACTTTTACATAACCGGAATTAATAGCAACTGCTACTTCACTCCCGTCAGCTTTGTCGATAACGATAACCCCTGTATCAAGCAATGATACCAAAGTAGCATGTTTTGGTAAAACACCAAATTCACCTTCACTACCCGGTAGTGTTACTTGTTTTACTTCAGCATCAAAGATCACACCGTTCGGTGTGACTATTTCTAGCTTCATAAGTTCCATAATTATCCTTTAAGATTATGCTTTTGCGTTAATCTTATCGTTTTTCGCAATAGCCTCAGCCATATTTCCTACCATGTAGAATGCAGCTTCATTCATATCATCATACTTACCTTCAAGAAGACCTTTGAAACCTTCAAGTGTATCTTCAAGTGAAACATATACACCTGGAGAACCTGTAAATACTTCAGCTACGTGGAATGGTTGAGAGAGATATTTTTCAATCTTTCTTGCTCTTTCAACAACAAGTTTGTCATCTTCAGAAAGCTCATCCATACCAAGAATCGCAATAATATCTTGAAGATCTTTATATTTTTGAAGAACTTGTTGAACACCTCTTGCAATATTATAATGTTCTTCACCAACAATTTGTGGATCAAGCATTCTTGAAGTTGAATCCAATGGGTCAACCGCAGGATAGATACCTTTTTCAGCAATAGATCTGTTAAGAACTGTTGTTGCATCAAGGTGGGCAAATACAGATGCCGGAGCCGGGTCAGTCAAGTCATCCGCAGGAACATATACTGCCTGAACAGAAGTAATAGAACCTTTCGTAGTTGATGTAATTCTTTCTTGAAGTGCACCCATCTCTCTACTTAGTGTCGGCTGGTAACCAACAGCTGAAGGGATACGGCCAAGAAGTGCAGACATCTCTGAACCTGATTGAGCAAATCTAAAGATATTATCGATAAACATCAATACATCAAGACCCATCTCATCTCTAAAGTACTCAGCCATAGTAAGACCAGTAAGAGCAATACGGTTACGTGCTCCAGGAGGTTCACTCATTTGACCGTAGCACAGTGCAACTTTGTCAAGTACGTTTGATTCTTTCATCTCGTAGTAAAGGTCATTTCCTTCACGAGTTCTTTCACCAACACCGGCAAATACAGAGTAACCGCTGTGTTTCATGGCAACGTTGTTGATAAGTTCCATAATAATTACGGTTTTACCAACACCGGCACCACCGAACAGTCCGACTTTTCCACCTTTTGAGTATGGAGCCAGAAGGTCAACTACTTTGATACCTGTTTCAAAAACTTCAGTTTTTGTACTTTGCTCTTCAAATGCAGGCGGATCTCTGTGAATCGACCAGTACTCTTTAGCATTTACTTCACCAGCTTCATCGATAGCTTCACCGATAACGTTGAAGATACGTCCAAGAACTTCTTCACCTACAGGAACTTTAATAGGCGCACCGGTTGCTTTAACTTCTTGACCTCTTACAACACCTTCACTCATATCCATAGCAATTGTTCTTACTCTGTTGTCACCAAGCTGTGCTGCTACTTCCAAAACCAATTTTTGCTCTTTGCCATCAACCATGAAAGTCGTTTCTAACGCTTCATTGATCTCTGGCAGATAGTCTGTAAAATCCACATCTAGAACGGGACCTAAGACTTGTACTATTTTACCTGTCATTTCTTCTCCTCTAATTATTTCATTGATTCCATACCACTGATAATCTCAATGAGTTCAGTCGTAATGGCTTCTTGTCTTGCTTTGTTATACTTCACAGTAAGTTCTTTTACCATCTCTTTTGCATTTGTAGTTGCTGCGTCCATCGCTTGCATACGTGCAGAGTGTTCTGCAGCCAATGAATCGATAAGTGAGTAATACATCGTATACTCAACATAACGCTTAACCAATGCATCAAGAAGTGTATCATCATCATCCGGTTCTACTTCTAGTTCTGAAGTTGAAACAGCGCTAAGCTCTAATTTTGATGTATCTACCGGTAAAACCTGATCTTCTCTAATCTCTTGAGTAATCATATTTACATAACCGTTATGTATCAAAATGATCTTATCTGTTTCACCGTTAACATATGATTCTGCCACTTCAGAGATAAACTCTGCTGCCTGTTTGAAATCCGGTGCAGCACTTAAGCCGATGATTTCATTATTTAAATCAACATTGTTGAATTTAAAATAATCAATACCTTTTCTACCCACTGCTCTAAGACGCACTTTTACATCTTGTGCTTTATATTCAGCGATCAGTTGATTTGTTCTTTTAATCGTTTGTGCATTGAAACCACCACAAAGACCTTTGTCCGCAGTAATAAAGATAATGTCTACTTTTTTAGGATTTTGTATATCCTTGAAATAGACATTATCGATACCTTCTGCATTGGACTGTTGCATTTTTTGAGCGATCTCATTTAAGAGTTCAGTCAATTTTGCAGCATAGACTCTGGATCTTTTAGCAAGCTCTTCTGTTCTTTTCAGTTTAGCAGAAGAGACAAGCTTCATAGCGTTAGTGGTCTTTTGTGTATTCTTAACACTTCCGATCTTACGCTTTATCTCTTTTAAATTAGCCATTCTAAGCCTTTCTTATCCAGCAAATGAAGCTTTAAAATCTTCGATAGCTTTACGTAATTCTGCCTCTGTATCATCAGAGATTTTTTTCTCATTTCTGATATTCTCTAAAATATTTGCATATTTTGCTTCCATAAATGGCATAAGGTCTGCTTCAAATTTTGTTACAGAACTTGCAGGAATGTCATCAAGGTATCCATTTGCACCAGCAAAGATAATAACAACTTGTTTCTCAATAGGTACCGGAGAGTAAGGTCCTTGCTTAAGCACTTCTACCATTCTTTGCCCACGCTCAAGTTGACCTCTGGTATAGTCATCAAGGTCAGATGCGAATTGTGCAAATGCCTGAAGCTCTCTAAATGAAGCCAGGTCAAGTCTAAGTGTTCCGGAAACCTGTTTTGTTGCTTTGATCTGAGCAGCACCACCAACACGTGAAACTGAAAGACCTACGTTGATCGCCGGTCTGATACCAGAGTTGAACAAGTCTGTTTCAAGGAAGATCTGACCATCCGTAATAGAGATAACGTTTGTTGGAATATACGCCGCAACATCACCTGCTTGAGTTTCAATGATAGGGAATGCGGTAATTGAACCGGCACCTAATTCATCTGAAAGTTTTGCAGCTCTTTCAAGAAGTCTTGAGTGAAGATAGAAAACATCACCTGGGTATGCCTCTCTACCTGGAGGTCTTCTAAGGATAAGTGACATCTCTCTGTATGCAACCGCATGTTTAGAAAGGTCATCATAGAAGATAACTGCATGTCTACCATTGTCTCTGAAGTACTCAGCCATTGTTACACCAGCATATGGAGCAAGGAATTGTAACGCTGAAGAGTCAGCTGCACCGGCAGTTACAATGATCGTATAATCCATTGCACCATGCTCTTCAAGTTTTTTCACTGTAGCAGCTACTGTTGATTGTTTTTGACCGATCGCAACGTAGATACATACAACATCTTGACCTTTTTGGTTGATGATTGTATCGATAGCCAATGTTGTTTTACCAGTTTGTCTATCACCAATGATAAGCTCTCTTTGACCTCTACCAACCGGTACAAGTGCATCAATCGCTTTGATACCTGTTTGAAGTGGCTCATGAACTGATTTTCTAGCCATGATCCCTGGTGCTTTTTCTTCAATAAATCTGTGCTCTGATGTTTCAATCGCACCTTTACCGTCAATAGCTTCACCAAGTGGGTTAACAACTCTACCCATCAGTGCATCGCCGACTGGTGTTTTAAGAAGTTCTCCAACTCTCTTAACGCTCATGCCTTCTTTAATACCAGCACTTGTACCAAGAACAACAACACCTACGTTTGCCTCTTCAAGGTTCAATACTAGTCCTTTAGCACCATTATCAAACTCTACAACTTCTCCTGCCATAACATTGTTAAGACCATATACTGTTGAAATACCGTCTGCGATACCTACTACTTTTCCTATTTCATTGATGTCAACATCAATCTCAAAATTCTCGATTCTTTCTTTGATGATTGAACTTATCTCATCTGCTTGCAATTTAACTGCCACTGATACTCCTTTCTTTTAGATAACTATAAAGATTTCTTAATGAAATCAATTAGTTGTTCCTTAACTCTCTGCTTAGAGAAGTTAACCTCAATACCCAAATCATCAACTGAAACACGTAACCCGTCAAGATCCGTTTTTTCTTGTCTCAATTTAATCTTGGAACCTGTATATTTTTTAAGTGTCTTTTCAAGCTTGCTTAATTCATCTTTATCAAGTGTCTCTTTACTCTTCAATACACCTTCGTATTGATTAGACTCTTTTTGCAAATCTGCATTAAGTACTTTAGCAATAGCAGGAATCAAATCAAGTCTCTTGTTCTCACCTAGGATCTTGATAAAATTAACCAATGTACTGTCTGCCTTATCCCCAAGTGTAGACAGGATCATCTCTGTCTTTTTTTCACTTGCAACGATAGGAGAGATTAAAACTGATTTTACCTCTTCCGCACTGATAGCTTCTGTCAGAACATTAAGTACTTCAGCGATACTCTTAATATCTTTACTCACCGATGAAAGTGCTTTTGCATATCTTTTAGCGATCAACTCTTCCATCTATGCCACCTTCTTAGAGATAATGTCAACAACTTTAGCTTCATCAAGCATAATGTCATCATTAGTGATATTTTCACTCAAGATTTCATCAATCGCCTCTCTGGCAGATTTTCTCTCTTCTAAAATCATTTTTTCTTCAAATTGTTTTTCCATAAGAGCTAACTCATTTTCATTTGCTTCACTGATCTTTTGTGCTAAAAGTATTGCTTCTTTTTTCGCATCTTCAACAATCTGCTCTGCTTTTTTATTGCTTTCATCCAAACGAGCCTGTGCTTCTTTTTTCTCATCTTTTGCAGCTTGAAGCTTCTCTTCTATCTCTCTAAGCTGTGCAGCTATACCTTCTTTTCTATCTTTAAAAAAGTTTTTGATTGGGTTGGCAATCAAATAATACAGCAGTGCAGCAAAAATAGTAAAGTTAACTACTCTCGGCCAAAAGTCTGTCTCTCTACCCGTTTGTGCAAGATAACGACTCTCTTCACCATGACCACCACTAGCCAAAAGGATAGCAGGTACCATCAGCAAAGCGAATAGTGCTAATTTCTTCATATTCATCCTCTCCTTATAGTTTGCTAAACTTAGCTTTTAGGCTCTCTTTGAATAGAGGCATTTGAGAAAGGAGAGAATTTTTAAGGTTCTCTTTATCAGCAGCTAACTTCTCTACAAAGTTTTCATACTCTTTATCTAACTCATTTTGTTTTGTTTCAACTTTACTTGCAGCCAATGTTTTTTCTTCATCGATTGCTTTCTGTCTGATTGCAGCAGCTTCATTTTTAGCATTACTAATATTTTCATCTGCCTTGGCATTGAGTTCATCGCTGTTACCACTAAGACTTTTTGCTGCTTTTAAATCTTTTGCTATAGAGTTATCTCTATCATCCATGAATTTCACCAATGGCTGAAATAGCATATTATTTAAAAGAACAAGAAGGGTTAGAAACAAAGCTAAGACGAACAACATCAATGGTAAATGTATGTCAAGCATTAAAACTCCTCGTGTAATTTCGCATTATTTTATCATTTTGGAGATGAGATGTTGGTTAAAATTTAGGGTTTTTTGAGGAATGTTAAAAAGTTTTCAATATCTTTCTCATTAGTTAAGATTATCTCAATACTTTTTGCTTTAATTTTATGCTTAAAAGGTAATAACGCTTCCAATTCTTTTGCATATTTTTCAACTGGGTTTTTATTTGTTTTAGCGGATCTTGAAGGTTGGGTATTTTCTTTATGATTTTTCACCATCTTTTCCGCATCACGTACAGAAAGTTTTTGTCCAATGATACTATCAATAATCACTTTTTGTTTCTTTTCATCAAGTCCAACCAGTATCTTTGCATGTCCCTGAGAAATCTTACCGGAAACTACTTGTTCCTGTGCATAGCCGGAAAGAGTTAAAAGACGCATTGTATTAGTAATCTGGGAACGACTTTTATGTACAATAGAAGAGAGCTCATCATGAGTGATCTTGTGTACTTCGATCAACTCTGCATAAGAGTTTGCCAACTCGATCGCATTAAGATTTTCTCTTTGGATATTTTCAATAAGTGCAAGTTCACGAAGCCTTACTTCATCTATATCTACATCAGCAATAATTGCTTTGATCGTTGTAATTTTTGCAAGTTTATGTGCTCTTAAACGACGTTCGCCTGCTATAAGAAGATAACCGTCTTCTTTTTCTATCACTACAATAGGTTGGAGTAATCCATGTTCTCTAACCGAATCACTTAACTCCTGAAGTGCTTTCTCATCAAAATGTTTACGAGGCTGAAATGGGTTTGGAGTAATACTGTCAACACGAAGCTCTTCAACACGGGCTCCCCGTGCTTCAAGTTCAAAACTGTCAATATTGCTTAAATCTTTTTCGTATGCCTCTTCTACTTCAGAAAGGATATCTCCCAGTCCTCTGCCTAACGCCATCTTTTAACCTCTTGCTATCACTGTTGCTAGATCTCTATAGGCAATTGAACCTTTAGAACTCGTTGCATAATGAGTTACTGGTTTACCGAAACTTGGACTTTCCGCTATCTTTACATTACGTGGTACAACAATACACTCTTTAGCTTTTTTAAGATGAAAGAGTTTATCTTTAAAATGATGACTTAAATCTGCAAGCACTTGTTTCGAGAGATTATTTTGTCCAGAGTACATCGTAGGTAAAAAACCTTTGATCTTGAGTTTCGGATTAATCGTCTTTTTTAAAAGACTGACCGTATTGAGTAACTGTGCAAGACCTTCCAGTGCAAAAAATTCACATTGGATAGGAATAATCACAGAATCTGAAGCACTTAAAGCATTTATGGTAATAGGTCCCAATGCCGGAGGTGAATCAATGATGATAAAATCAAATTTTTTAGAGACCTCTTTGATCTTCTCTTTAAGAATCAATTCTCTATTTTTCTTTTTAGGATTGTAAAACTCTTTTTCTATCCCTACAAGACCTATGTTGGAAGGTGCAAGGCTAAGGTTTTTTATGCCTGTTTTGAGTACCACTTCAGAGAGCTTTTTAGTTCCTATAAGCACATGGTAAATATTGAATTCATAATCACTTCTGTTGAACCCTAAACTGGTTGTTGCATTAGACTGAGGATCAATATCCAAAAGAAGTACTTTTTTACCTCTTTCAGCCAAAGAAGCTGCTAAGTTTACTGCTGTTGTTGTTTTTCCTACGCCACCCTTCTGGTTGGCTATACTTATGACTTCACTCATCGTAAACTATACACTCTTTCCCCTTCTATAATTAAAGAACCATCCCTGCATAAACTGGCGTCCAGAAGGCTCTTTTGATAGTTTTCAATATGAACTGAAAACTTTCTGCTCAATTCAAATTCTACCTCATACTCACTAAAAATCTGCTTCCATTTTGGAAATTCCTGAAGTGCTATGAGGTAATTTTCCAGTAATATTTTGGGTGTAATATCGCACTGCAAGGCTCTATAACCATTTTGTGAATTTTTTAAATTTATCCCAATACCACACACCAAAATATCATTTATTTTTTGTGTAATGGTTCCTCCCACTTTATCATCGTTCAAATAAAAATCATTTGGCCATTTTAACCAGACATTTTCACCCAGTGATTCAAGTGTTTTTTTCATAATAAACGAGAAATAGATCGAAGCCGAGGAGAGAGGAAGATCCTCAGGAAGCATTTCCAACTCTATTGCGATGGAAGCAAAGAAATTTCCTTCTCCGCCTGACCAGCTATTGTCACGACTGCCGATTCCGGAACTCTGTTCCAACGAAAGAACAGCAACAGGAGCATCAAGTTTCTTCTCTTTCAATTTTTCCATCAGATATTTCTGCGTAGAAGGAAGAGACTTAAATGAGAGTATCTCCAACTTTCATCCCCCTTCCAACACAGTATGCTTTGGCTGACATCGCTTTTTTAGAAGCAGGCTGAAGTCTCTCTATTTTTAAAGCACCCCTGCTACATCCGACAACGATACTTTCATCTTCAAATGCAAGTATTTCACAAGCATTGTTTTGATTTTCTGTATCGACCAAAGAGAGTCCATCAAATTTTGTACCATTAGAAGCAAAGATCCCCGGCCATCCTTCAAATGCCCTATATTTATTATAGATCACTCTTGCATCTTCAAAATTGATCTCACCGTCACTCTTTTTGATTTTTTTGCAAAGTGTTGCCTGCTTTTCATCCTGTTTCTCAGGGATAATACTCTTATAATTGCGAATCGTACTCAGTGTTAAACTGCATGCGTCATCTGTGAGTTGCTGCATTAAAGCATGTAGTCTCATATCTTTTGGAATGACAAATTCTACTTTTTCAAGTATATCCCCGGTATCCAGTCCCTCTTCCATTAGCATAGAGGTCACACCGGTTTTTTCATCGCCATTCAGTAAAGATTGCTGCACTGGTGAAGCACCACGATATTGAGGGAGCAAAGAAGCATGCAGATTGATACATGGTGCAATATCCAATATACTCTTAGGCAGAAGTTGCCCAAATGCTGCCACGATAATGAAGTCCGGATTGGCAGACTTTATAGCCTCTTCAATCCCCTCATCACTAAGACGATTTGGCTGTAAAACCTCAATACCATGTTCCTCTGCCAAAACTTTTACAGGAGGAGGAGTCAAAACTTTCTTTCGCCCTACCGGACGATCCGGTTGTGTAAGTACCAAAGAGAGATCCATATCCTCTGCTTCTATGAGGGTATTTAGTATCTCTCGTGCATAATGGGGTGTTCCCATGTAAACTATTCTTTTCATCTATATCACCTATAAATATTTTCTTGTTCTATATAAGCAAGGCACTTATCGCTATTATTGAAAGAGTGTTCCACCCACATGTTTACCATCTATAAGAAGAGACTTTACATCACTCAGGTCAAATCCGCTTGCCAGAAACATTGCTCTGCCGTGCTTCATGAGAAAATCTGCAGATTGCAATTTTGTTACTATACCACCTGTAGCAAATTCATTATTGGGCGTATGCTCCGCATTGAGCTCTTCATCTGAAATAGTCGTTACGACTGCTCTGCGTTTTGCATCATGATACCGATTGGGATCCTTATCATATAAAGCATCGATATCTGAAAGAATAACTAGTAACTCAGCATCAAAATGGTGTGCAACATGTGCAGAGAGTCTGTCATTGTCTCCAAAGACCAACTCCTCGATACTCACAGTGTCATTTTCATTGATAATAGGCACTACATTGTTTTCTAAAAGCGTATCTATGGCTACTTTTGCATGTTGTATATGCTCTGTAGATTCAAAGACATCTGCACTTAAAAGTACTTGTGAACAAAGCAGACCGAATTTTGCAAATTTCTCTTGATACATTTTAAGCAAAAGTGGTTGGCCTATCGCAGCAAGAGCTTGCCTGTTGGCAACAGAGGCTCTGTCTAAAGGAAGTTGTGTAGAACCTGCTGCAACAGCACCTGAACTTACCAAGATCACTTCATACTGATGTGCTTTAAGTTCAGCTATAAGCTGTACCAGTGCCAACATACGTCTCTTTGCTATAGCCCCTTTTTCCGTTAAGACATGAGAGCCGACCTTGATAACGATACGTTGCATCCTAACCTCTCCTATGCCTCTTTTTCTTCTTCTTTAACATTTTTCACAAAATCTCCTAAAGCATAACGTAACGCTTCTGTATTCAAGTGTGCCACAGAAGAGATAGGAAGCACAAAGAGTGGCTTCTCTTGCGGTAACGCCACACCAAAATCTGTCTTAAATCCATAACTTATATAATTGCTGTCTGCTTTATATCGGTTCAAAGTATCATTTGCTTCTAAACCGATGTCTGACAAGAAAGTCTTTGTGAGTTCATTGACTTCATCTTGTGAGAGTGAATCTATCTTTGTGATGGCAATAGCATGTTTTCTTGTCGCCAAAGTTTCAGAGTAACGCTGCAACTCCACTAAAAGCGTCTCATACTGATACTTCATCTCTCTGTAATTGGCTGCATCTATCATAAGAAGCAGCGTTTTTGTTCTTTCAATATGTTTTAAGAACTCTAACCCTAACCCCCTGCCATCACTTGCACCTTCAATAATACCTGGAATATCTGCCATCATAAATGAATCATAGTCCCCTATATGTACCACACCCAACTTTGGCGTAAGTGTGGTAAACTCATAGTTTGCCACTTGTGGTCTTGCATTTGAAAGTGTAGAGATAAGTGTTGACTTTCCTACATTTGGGTAACCCACAAGACCCACATCAGCGATGAGTTTCATCTCAAGTCTTACCTGTTTGGTAATCCCTGGAAGTCCAGGTTGTGCATAAGTTGGTCTTTGGTTACTCGAACTCTTAAAGTGCATGTTGCCAAGTCCACCTTTACCACCTTCAAGAAACTTCACTACTTCACCTTCGGTGACAAGGTCTAAAAGCTCTTCACCTGTCTCCATATCTATTACTTGTGTACCCGGAGGCACAGTAATAATAGTATCCTGGCCTTTTCGACCATAACATTTACGACCTTCACCCGGACGACCATTTTCAGCTTTGATGACCCTGCGGCCACGAAGTGCAGAGAGTGTATCTGTGTTGTTGTCTACTTTAAAAAAAACAGAGCCGCCACGACCGCCATCTCCACCATCCGGACCACCTTTGACGACAAATTTCTCTGTCCAAAAAGAGATGGCACCCGCACCGCCTTTACCTGAGCTGATCGTAAGTTCTACGCTATCTACAAACATATATAAACCTTTATATTTATAAAAAATATCATCTTATATGATGATAATAAATGAATTATGAAATTATATCTAAATTCGCGAAATTATCGCTATAATTTTCCTATCAAAACAAAGGAAGGAAATAAGTTCATGCACTATTTTAAACCTATAACAGTATTATCGTTAACAAGTTCACTCTTTCTATTTAATGCCTGTACTCCCAAAGAGATACCCTTAGAGAAAGGTGGTTACTATCATAGCAATATCTATTTTGGGGTAAATCTGAGTGATTCGTACCAAAAAGGTATCAAAGACGGATGTACCACTGCTAAAGGTAACTACAAAAAATCACATCAGCTTTTTAAGAATGATAAAGATTATAACAATGGTTGGTTTTTAGGACGTAACAAATGTAAAAATTTATTGATCATTGATGAAAATGAATAATGAAAGTAAGCTAAAATATTAGAGAAATAAGTCCGAGAATAACTCGGACTTAGATGGATTATGCAGGTATTACTGAAACTTTTTTCTGACTAGCAGTTCTGTTTTCAAATTTAACTACACCTTCAACAAGTGCAAAAATAGTATGATCTTTACCCATACCTACACCATTACCTGGATGAACTTTTGTTCCTCTTTGTCTAACGATAATGTTACCTGGGATAACTGCTTCACCACCAAATTTCTTAACGCCTAAACGACGTCCAGCTGAATCACGGTTATTCTGAGTAGATCCTTGACCTTTCTTGTGTGCCATCTGAGCTCCTTATGCTATTTTAGTAATTCTAACTCTTGTAAAGTCTCTTCTGAAACCTCTTTTAAGTTTTGAATCTTTTCTTCTTCTTTTCTTGTAGATGATAACTTTTTTATCTCTACCTTCATTGATCACTTCTCCTTTAACTACAGCACCCTCTACGAATGGAGTACCTACAGTTAATTCACCGTTGTCTAGTGCTAAAACTTCTTTGAATTCTACAGCACTTTTAGGCTCAAGACTCATATTGTCAAAACAGATGATATCACCCTCTTGAACTTTGAATTGTTGCCCACTTGCTTTAATGATTGCGTACATTGCAAACCCTTTACTATCGTTTTTTAAAAAGTTCGTGATTATACCCAAAGTTGTTTTAATTTTTTTTTAAACTAAGAACTTATTTGATACTTTCACTATTAAAAAGTGTAATCAACTCCTGCAAGTGCGATACAATCTATCTCAACCAGAGCATTTTTAGGCAATGTTTTTACTGCTACTGTACTTCTCACTGGTTTGTGCGTACCAAAATAATGTGCATAAATTTTATTGACCTTGTCAAAATCATTCATATCTGCCAAAAAAATCGTTGTTTTAATCACATCATTAAAGTGTGCTCCGGCTGCTTCAAGTACATAAAAGAGGTTTTTCATCACTTGATGTGTTTGATTTTCTACATCTCCTGCTACCATGACACCTTTTTCATCAAGTCCGATCTGCCCTGATGTATAAATGAAGCCATTTGCTTCAACTGCTTGTGAATATGGTCCTATGGCTTGTGGTGCTTCTTTTGTTGAAATAAATTTCATTTACCTGTTCTCCTATTAATAAATTCCCATATATTATGAACAAAGTCCATACTATATTCAGTCACTGAAGTTTTACCTCTGATGAGGAAGAGTCATATGACTCTTTTAATTTCTTTCATAAAATATATATGATGTTGAGTAATCAGAAAATTCAAAATATACTTTCTTCTCTCCCGCATCTTTTTTACCATTAAAGTTTACATCATCATATCCATAACCATAACGATACGGTCTAAGTTTGCTGTCATTCGTACCATAAGCTGTTGAAAGTTTATCTATTTTAATAAACCTATGTACTAATTTATCACCGGCATACACATCAAGTACACCATTAGTTCCTGTCCAGTTCTGAATTGAACGACTAAGAGAGTTTTGAGTCTCTTGTGTACATCCGGCAAAAAACAAAACCATCACTGAAAAAAGTAATACTTTTAATTTCATACTATACCCTTTATATTATTTCTATAATTGTAACACTATTAGGCTTTTGGCATTCCAAATTTTTGGGTAACAAGTTCACCTTCATCATTAAAATAGAGATAATAAAGTTTATCTTTAACTACTGGCTCTCCTACCAAATAACGAAGTGCCAAATTTGCCTGAAGAGAACCTATATGCATCACGATAGGTGCAGCGATCCCCCCCGGTTTATGATCAGAGATGTTAAAGACTTGAAAGTTCGATTCTTCAAAAAAACAAACCTGTCCGTTGAACTCTTCTACGCTGGCATAAATCCAAGGTATCTTTGTCTCTTTTGCATACTTGTCTATATCTCCGCGTACAGGAAGATTGTCTGTTGCATCCAAGATGAGATCATACATGTTTCCCTTCTCTTTAAATGCTTTAAAATCCATATCAAATGCCACTGCTTTGACAAAAGGATTTTTGGACTCTATAAGCTTGGCTACAGCTTTGGCTTTATTTTGCCCTTCATCTTCAAGCGTAAACGCAATCTGTCTGTGAATATTGTGTATAGAGACTGTATCAAAGTCTACTATATGTATCTCACCTATACCACTCGTACCCAAGGCTTGGGCCAAAGTAGATCCAAGGCCGCCTGAACCAATAATAGCTATTCTCTTAGTTTGAAGAGCCTTCTGTGCCTCTCCACCCCATAATTGAATCTGTCTGTTAAAATACTCTTCCGGTGTCATATTAAATCCTCTCTGATTTTTAACTCTTTCTCAAATGCCCATACTTTTCGGTGTTCCAAAATTTCTGCTTTATCAATTACTTCAATAAGCATGGACTCTTTATCTTCAAGCATCATCTCTACTTCACCTTCGGGAGATACTAACATTGTATCACCATAGAATTTCCACTTAACCTCATCATCACTATACTCCCCCAAACGGTTGGCACGAAGGACAAAACAGCCATGTAAAAAGGCTTTAGTTTTTATAATTTCACGCCATCTGTTATGTGAGCCAAACGTTGACGCTGTAGGAAGAAGTACCAAATCTACTTTTTTCTTCGTCACACTCTGCCAAAAAGGATCAAAGTGCAGCTCAAATCCTGCCATTACCATGATCTTAAATCCATTCAGATTAAATGTCATAGGATCTTTAAGCGGTCTGATCGGATTGGAAAAAAACTTCTTCTCATCCCAATGTCTATAAGGAAGCAGTATCTGCTGTTCATAATAACGTGTATTTTTAGATGTGATCTTCACAATTGTTTTATGATACCCATCTTTTTTCGTTACTATAATAGGAGAAACAAAAACAATATCATATTTGATAGCAAGATTTTTAAGAAGTTCCAAATGTTTTTTGGTTTGTGCTTTAACCATACTTGGTGCCATGCTTGCAAACTCTTTAAAAAAGTGATTCAGTACATACTCACCAAGAAGTATTACATCTGCTCCTCTTTCATGTGCTTTTTTCAAATAGAACTCCAGTCGTGTCGCATTCATACCCAAGGTCGGTAGTTGTAATGCGGCTACGACCAGTTTTTTACTCATCCTTCATCACCTACATTTTGATTTGATTGTTCTATGACAGTGATTTTCATTTTAGCTTCTTCTATGAGTTTTTGAGCCTCTTTAATATTTTTAAGACCTTCCTCATAAAGCTTCACAGACTCTTCAAGTGTGATCTCCGGATTCATCAACTTTTCCAAAAGCTCTTTTGAATGTTCTAATTTCTCTTCAAAGGTTGCCATTATATACTTCTCCTTAAAACAGAGCAAAGTCCTGTTTTAATTTCTCTCACTAAAACTTCATTTATCAACTCAGGAAATTTCATTGTAATACCTCTTTTATATTCTCTTCAAATTTTTCTAATTCTACTAAAAATGCATCATGTCCATAATTACTTTCAACTTCAAGATATGTATGTGCCTGTCCGTTTCGCTTCATCATATTAGCGATGTGTTCCATCTCTGAAGGGAAAAACAGATAATCAGATGAAAAACTGATCAAATGAACATTTGCCTTGATCCGTAAAACAGCATCATGTAATGAATCATATCCACGACTTAAATTAAACGTGTTGATCGCTTTTACTATATAGAGGTAAGAGAGTGGATCAAAAATACGTGAAAAATTATTGGTATTGTATTCCATATATCTCTCAACTTCATAACGTCCAAAGAGTTCAAATAAACCATCATTACTGACATAGTTACGTCCAAATTTGTTATCCATAGAATCAGGAGAAAGATAAGAGATATGTCCGGCGATACGTCCGATAGCTAAACCATCCAACCCTTCTTCTTTAAAAGCATCTTTCTCATAATTTCCATGTTTAAATCGCGGATCCCTTCTTATAGCCTCTACGGCAACCTTGTTAAAGGCTATCGTCCATGGCCTTGTCGCATAGGTAGCAGCAAGAGATATGATATCATCCGCAAAATTAGGATAATCCACTGCAAACTGCAGTGCCTGCATTCCACCCATAGAACCACCGACTATAGCACGTACATGATAGATACCCAATTGTGAAAGTAAGTGCATCTGAGCTCTTATCATATCTTTTATGGTCACAACAGGAAATTTTAAACGAAAAGGCTCTTCTGAGGGATAGTTATTACTCATAGGGCCCGTCGTACCAAAACAAGAACCTACAACATTGCTGCAGACAACAAAATATTTAGTCGTATCAATGGCTTTATTATCACCGATGAGTCCGTCCCACCAGCCAGCTTTCTGTTCACCTTCATACACACCTGCTGCATGATGGGAACCGCTAAGGGCATGACACACTAAAATAACATTAGATTTATCTTCATTTAGTTCCCCGTATGTCTCATAAGTGATTTCATACGGTTCCAGGATACGCCCACTCTCTAAGTAAAGAGGACTACTGAAATGTGCTGTTTTTGTTTTGATTTTCATGAACTGCTTTTGTGCTTGGAATTAATTTCGTTATTTTACCCTATTTGCACTTACCCTAAGGCTTGTGTCAAATCATCTATCAAATCTTGCGTATCTTCCAACCCTACACTTAATCTTACAAGTCCTCCAGGAACACCCGCATCAATAAGCTCTTGAGCTGACAGTTGCTGATGTGTCGTGCTTGCCGGATGCGTAATAATAGACTTACTGTCACCAATATTTACTACCAAAGAAAATATCTCAGTACTGTCTGCTATCTTCTGTGCCGTCTCTTTATCCTTAACCTCAAAAGAGAGAAGCCCACTGTGTCCACCTTTAAAGTATTTTTGACCCAACTCATAATTTGTATCTGACTTAAGTCCGGGATAGTTGACTTTCCCTACTTTTGGATGTGCTTCCAAAAACTCTGCTATAGCTAACGCTGAACTAGAGTGTTGTTTCATGCGCAGTGGTAAAGTCTCAAGTCCCTGGATATACAACCATGAGTTGAACGGACTGGGTGCCGCGCCCAGATCACGCAACAATGCAAGTCTTACCCTAAGCGTAAAGAGCGGTAATGGCAAGTCACTGTAGACTAGCCCATGGTAACTCTCATCCGGTTCATTAAAGTGTGCATACCGTGCATTACCCTTGATCTTCTCTACCAAGTTCTCACGCTCAACAATCACACCACCAATGGCAAGCCCCTGACCTGTTGTGTATTTACTTGCAGAGTGTACAGTCAGGTCACATCCATACTCTAGCGGCTTACACAATATCGGTGTAGCTACAGTATTATCTACACAAGTCAAAATGTTGTGTTTGTCAGCAATGGCTACGATAGCATCAAAATCAGCAACATCAATACTTGGATTTGTAATGCTCTCAAAAAGGATAATTTTGGTTTTTTCATCTACCAAAGCTTCTATCTCGCCAGGATTACGCACATCAAAATAACGTGTCTCTATACCAAAACGTTTAATGGTATGCCCAGTAAGTGTTGTTGTTCCGCCATACACCTGTTTTGCTACAATGATGTTGTCTCCAGCCTCAGCTACATTGGCAATAGCATAAAAGATGGCCGCCATACCGGAAGCAGTCCCTATGGCAGCTGCTCCGCCTTCAAGTGCAGCAAAACGTTTTTCAAAAACATCTGTAGTCGGGTTCATCAACCGTGTATAGATATTCCCCAGTTCTTTCAGTGCAAAAAGATTTGCCGCATGTTCCGTATCTCTAAACTCATACGCGGTGGTCTGGTAAATAGGTACAGCCATAGTCCCCATAGCATCTTTGTCATATCCTGCATGGATGGCTAGTGTTTGTTCGTGCATATTACTATTCCTTATTTGGTTATATTAGGTAAATTATAGCTTGTGCTTGCTTGGAGTTACTTTCTTGGGATAATTTTGAACAGTATAAAGTTGCCGATGAAAAATTTACAGAAATTTTTTTGACATTACCGAAAAGATCTACGAGGGCCATAGTCTTATCTTTTGTGATTTTTGAAATTATACTCTTTTAAGGCTTGCTAATATGTTATATTGGCTTCTTTTTGACCTATATCTGTCTCACTGTCTGCTGTACTGTCATTCCTCATTACGTCTCTCCTGAGACTGTGAAAGAACTAGGTACCCCGGAAGTGAAGGCTTCAGCCTCACCCAAATATTTGCATATTTTTAGGTTATTTTGACAGAAAAAGCAATATTTTCCATTAAATACAAACTTTTTTAGGCAAAAAAGCTTTTTGGTGGGACTGAAGTCTCCACTTCCATAGGTTCTTTCACAGTCTCTGGAGCTTGGGGACGAGGAAAATTGAATTTACAATGGATATACAACTGTGATAATACTGATTGGGATGAATTATCAAATTTATATAAAATAGCACCACTTGGAGATAAAAAACCAAATGATTTAAAAACCGTTTTTTCAAATAGTATGTACAAATGTTTTGTCTATTCAGACAAAACGTTAATTGGTGCTGGAAGAGCATTAGCAGATGGATTAGATTGTTCATACATATGTGATATAGCTATACATCCAGATTTTCAAAATAAAGGTATTGGAAAAGATATAGTTAAAAAACTTATTGAATTTTCACAAGGATATAATAAAATAATTTTATATTCATATCCGGGAAAAGAAGAATTTTATTCAAAAATAGGATTTGATCAAATGAATACAGCAATGGCAATATTTAAAAATAAAGAACAAGCAATTGAATGGCAACTTACAAGAAAAACATAACCATCTCTTAGATAAAATTCACTAACGTTTAAAATAAAAAAACAATACATCAATCCACAGATAAGAAGAGAAAAATGCTAAAAGACAAAGTCTTCCTTACTCAAACCGATACTACTATCGGTTTTGTTTCACAAAATGCTCAGAAACTCACACAAATAAAGCAACGTCCTTCTCACAAATACTATATTAAAGCCGTCAATTCACTGCAAACACTTAAAACATTTACACGTGTACCCTCTTCTCATAAAAAAAGAGTAAGAAGCGCTAAAAAAACCACCTTTATCATGCCGGATGGACACTCTTACCGTGTGGTAAGAGACAAACATCACTTACTGCTTTTAGATCGTCTCAAATGGGCATACACAACCTCTGCAAACCTTTCCAATGCACCTTATGATGAAGCATTTGCCAAAGAGGCTGCTGATGTCATCATCACACCACTCAAAGAGAAGCATCAGGCTTCAAACATCTATAAACTAGGTTCATACACCATTAAAAGGATACGCTAATGTCAGTCATCTATGAAAATGAAAATATTAAAATCGAAATAGAAGAGAGCGAAATACCCTGGCTTAAGATCTTTACACAACAGCCTTACAAAGAGATGAGTGAAGTCCCGTCAGAGATCAAATTTGAGATCTATGACCTTTTGGACATCATCGAAAAAGAGATGATAGCCTACTACACCCCTACCAAGATCAATATCGCCTCTTTTGGAAACTATGTACCGCATGTACACTGGCACATCATGGCACGTTTTGAAAAAGACTCTTTCTTTCCTGAACCTATGTGGGGAACAAAACAAAGAGAGAGTGATCTTCACTTACCTTCGTTTGAACTCTTTTGCAAAAGGATTACAGAAGCAGTTTCATAATAGAAACTTCTCTGAATACTCCCCTACTCAGCTATACATATATCCGTTTATTTTGATTTTTTATGGGTATTTGTGATATAGTGAATAAATAGTTCGGTCCCAAGATAGAAGGAGAGTTCGCCAATCCTCATAAGGGACGCGACAAATCCGAGGTGGATGAAATGTCAAGTCAAATAATAGGGTACTACAGCACAAGCAAAGAGAAGCTCCTGAATGACTTTGACAATACCTCTGCGCTGATGAAAGCTTCGCTTGTCGCACGCTACGGCAAAGAAGTCGCCGGCACGCTGCAGAGAGAGGGTCGCCAGGAATATGAGAAGCTCATCCCGGAGATTCCTTATATTAAAGGGTTGCGCGCAAGACTCTTCAATAGCTTTCTTCTCATCACCGCCCAAGAGCTCGCGACCTATAAGGCGATGAAGAAACACGGGAAGGCACCTGAAGAGGCATGGGAATTGTGCCACGAAGCACTTCGCCTCAGAATGGCGGAGATTCCACAATGGAAGCGGTGGCTCTTGAAGCGTTTCATGTTTTCTCTCCTTGTGAGGAAGGTTGTGGCGAGCCGAGCCCGGCGACAGCAAAAGGTCCGTTTCGGCGACTTTGAGGTTGAGTATCTCATTGGCGAGGGAGACGAATTCGATTTTGGCGTCAATTACCTTCAGTGCGGCAATCACACCTTTTTGAAAAGACATGGGGGAGATGAGTTCGCCCCATATGTATGCATGTCAGACATTGTGTTGAGTGATGCCATGGGATGGGGCCTTATCCGTACGCAAACGCTTGCCGACGGCTGTCACCATTGCGATTTCCGCTTTAAGAAAGGAGCGGCAACGCAGATTTCCTCGAAAACGCCCGAAGTGCAGGAAGCAATTGAAAGAATACGCAAGAAGGAAGCCGAACAGGGCACTGAGCACTGAACGTGCCACCCTCCGGAAATCCGGCTTTATAGCGCTCAGTCCAGCCGTTATAGTACAGGGAACCTAATGAAAAAAATCTCATTCCAACTGCGGAAAATCGAAATGAGAGATGGGTACCAAATGACTTATTAGTAAAGTTAACGGTTACAGACTCTTGGGTATCTTAAAAGAAGCCCTTTTCTTACCCACAAGTTTCAAAAGCTCATCACTCTCTACGATTTCTTTATCTATAAGTCTCTTAGCTAGTTTTTCTATTGTATTCCAATGTTCATCTACAAGTTTTGTTGTACGCCTTTTGGCAACATCCATCCAATACAAAAATCTTTTTTCTATTTTATCTTTCAAAAATGTATCGTTTATCGGGGAAATTGTATCAATATTGATCAAACCCAGTTCACTGTCCATACCAAGGTTGGTGATTGCAGCATAGGCTTGAAAGGAAGCTTGTGAAAGATCATCCACAGCTCCACTATCCATATGATCATTTCCAGCTTTTTTTATCTTTGAAATAGAGCCGGAAAGCAATACACAGACATCATTGAAGAGTTCCTTTTTGGTGACATTGGACAACTGGTCTTCTGCATTATAAGATACAAACCCCAGTGTTCTGCTTCTTGGAGCAATAGTGACCTGCTCTATCTTGATATGAGGTAAAAGAAGAGAGGAAAGTACCGCATGGGCAGCCTCATGATAGGCTGTCATTTTAAGTTCTTCTTCAAGGTTTTTAACCATCTCCTTATCGACCTTGTGTCCATATTTTATAATATTTATCTGCTCTATCAGAATCTCTTCAGTGATCCTCTTTTTTCCCTCTTCCACAACATTCAATATAGCCATACGTCCAAGTCTCTCAAGCTCCATAGCACTCATCCCGGTAATGTAACGAACAATACGCTCAATGTCTATCTTTGGATCATGCGGTTTTTCCATGATCTTTTCGATAAAAAACCTTCTGGCATCTTTATCCAATTTAGAGACTTCCAATAAAAAATCAAGCTTTTGAGGAGCAGTCAGGACCGGGTCAACGGACTCAAGTGTTTCAGATGTTGCTATCGTAAATACCATTGCATCTGTAGATTCCAATACTTTTGAAATATCAGAAAAGGAAACGTTGGTAATAGTACCTTGCAGGATCCCTTTGATATCAATATCCTCCAAAAGCACAATACAGGGAGCATGTTTGGAGGCCATTTCATAAACCTCTTTAATATAAGAAAGTTCAAAAAGTTTAGAGCCGGATATCTCTAGATAGGGAAACTCTACCTCATGTGCAAAAGCCTTTGCAAGCATGCTTTTCCCTACACTTACAGGCCCATAAAGAAGTAAACCTTTAGGTATGGCTGTATCAAACCGTTTAAGCATTTCCGGTTTTTTTATGATCTTTATAATTGCTTTAAGACGCTCTTTTATCTGTTTATGTCCAACGACATCATCAAAACTGATCTTCGATTGATATATTTTGGGAGCATTTTTTACATTTTTTGTTGCCATATCTATCCTTTATGAGGTTTAGAGATACCTTTATCTAATTCTAGCATAACTCCTTCTCCTAATCTGACATGTGAAATATCTTCAAGTCTATCATAATTACTTGTATGAGTTTAGGTATAATAGACTATTCCATCTAAAAGAGGTGTATGATGATCCATGAATTATCTAATCCTGTTGTAAAAACCTTACTGAACCACTTACGAGAAACAGAAACTGATGCCTTGCGGTTTCGGCATATTGTTCAGGAGTTGGCACGTCTGCTAACCTACGAAGCCCTCAAATCAGAACCACTTGAACCCCGTCAGATCAAAACTTGGCAGGGAGAACACTCCTTCGGATTTATCAAAGAAGAAAATCTGCTTTTTGTCTCCATATTACGTGCCGGGCTTCCAATGATCGAATCAGTCACTGCCCTCTTTCCAAAAGCCTCTTCAGGTTTCTTAGCAATGAAACGTGATGAAAAAACCCATCAAAGTGTGCTTTACTATGACCGTATACCTCCATGTGAAGGTAAAACCGTGATTATCGTTGACCCTATGGTCGCAACCGGAGGCTCACTCTGTGATGCAATAGCAGTCATCAAGACAAGATCACCCAAAAAAATCCTTTCACTCAATCTCATTGGCTCACCTGAAGGGATTACCATCGTAAAACAAAAACATCCTGATGTAAAACTATATATTGCACAAATCGATCAAAAACTGAATGAATATAAATTTATTCTCCCTGGTTTGGGAGATGCAGGTGATCGATCTTACAATACACCTGAATAACACCATTTAAAGCGTAAAAATTGTTTAACACAACTTGAAATATTGGCTGTTCTCAGGTAAAACTGTTGTCTATATGCCTTATGTATTTATTATTTGCCATGATAAGATTACAGCCTACATAAAAAAATGTTTTATTTGGATTTTATTATAGTGCTAAGAGTAATAGGAGTATAATGATTCGATAGCCATGTAAAGGAAGTTAAGTAAAGATGGAAATACAGACGATAAAAAAGATGCAAAAAGAGGCGATCAAGGGTAGTAGAATTGATTTTATGAAACTTGGTTTTGCACTCTTTTTTATGGTAATAGTCTTAACCTACAGCTTTATGAGTACAGGTGGTGTACCTAACAATGTATTCTTGGCAATCGCAGCACTTTTTGGTGCCTATATGGCTATGAACATAGGAGCAAATGATGTTGCAAATAATGTTGGACCAGCCGTTGGTTCAAAAGCACTTACTATGGGTGGTGCTATCATCATTGCAGCCACATTTGAAGCATTAGGGGCATTGATAGCGGGTGGCGATGTCGTAAAGACCATCAAAAAAGGGATCATTGATATTTCAGCTTTTGGTGGTAACACTGATTCTTTTATCTGGGCAATGATGGCGGCACTTTTGGCTGCTGCTGTGTGGTTAAACTTTGCGACCATGGCAAAGGCACCTGTATCAACCACCCATTCCATCGTTGGCGGTGTCATGGGTGCCGGTATTGCAGCAGCAGGATTTGGCATCGTAGACTGGGGGACAATGGGAAAGATCTCAGCTTCATGGGTGATCTCTCCGATACTTGGCGGTATTATTGCAGCCTCTTTTCTCTTTGCTATTAAAAAGACAATGATCTATAAAAAGAATAAAATAGAAGCAGCTGTCAAATGGGTTCCTATTTTTGTAGCTATCATGTCATGGGCTTTTATCACCTATCTTACGCTAAAAGGACTTAAAAAAATTTGGCCTGATATCATTAATATCTTGACCTTTTTACCTGATACAAAAAAACCTACCTTTATTGTAGCAGCGATCTTTGGACTTATTGTAGCATCTCTTGTCTATTTCATCCTAAGAACAACTATTATAAAAAAAGCTTCCGGGATGGAAAACAGTCGAGCTGGAATCAATATGTTATTTACAGTACCTCTTATTTTTGCAGCAGCACTCTTAAGTTTTGCACATGGTGCAAATGATGTGGCAAATGCCATCGGGCCATTAGCAGCTATCAATGATGCCGTCATGACAGGTGGTATCTCTGCAAAAGCAGAAATTCCGCTTTGGGTAATGGCAGTTGGAGCTATTGGTATCGCTATGGGCCTTGCATTGTATGGACCAAAACTCATTAGGACTGTGGGTAGTGAGATCACAGAACTTGATCAAATGAGAGCATTTTCTGTCGCAATGGCAGCGGCTATTACCGTTATCATTGCTTCTCAACTAGGTCTACCCGTCAGTTCTACACACATTGCTATAGGAGGTATTTTTGGTGTCGGTTTCTTAAGAGAATATCTTGAGTCTACAGATATCAAGGAAGATATAGCGTATGAAAAAGAACTCATCATTGATGAAAAAAAACAGTTAAAAGCCTTGCATGCTCAGCTTAAAATACTGGAAGCAAAAAAGGAAAAGAAAAAAGAAGATTATGAAAGGATCGTTGATCTTTATAAAATGATCGATGAAGAAGAAGAGGTATTGAAAGAAGCCAAGAGACAGTTAAAAAGTACCCAAAAAGTCAAATATGTAAAAAGAGAAGCGGTGAAAAAGATCATAGCTGCATGGGTTATTACGGTTCCTGCTGCGGCAGTCTTATCTGCAGCTATATACTTTATGATACGAGGTATGGTTCTTTAAATGTTAATACCCTATATCTACAAAAATCTTTTAGCTCCAATAATCATACTATTATTATTGGGTGCTTTATTTCTTTTAGGGTTATACCCGGACATCAGTACAATTTTGGGAGGCATTGCCCTCTTTCTGATTGGTATGGAATATATGGAAGGCGGATTCAAAGCATTTAGTGGCGGCCTGCTTGAAAGAGTACTGGAAAAGTCCACCAATAATACTCCCAAAGCCATTGCTACCGGTTTTCTCGCTACAGCCATTGTTCAAAGTTCAAGTTTGATCTCTATCATTGTCATATCTTTTTTATCCGCAGAGCTGATCACTTTAACTTCTGCTGTAGGAGTCATCTTTGGTTCAAACATTGGTACAACAGCAACAGCATGGTTGGTTTCTGTCTTTGGTCTCAAAATAAAAATTTCTGTTTACGCTATGCCTATGCTCGTTATAGGTATCTTTATTCCTCTATTCATAAAGGAAAACAGTTGGAAAGGTATCGCTTCTGTCTTTATAGGTCTAGGCATTATTTTTCTTGGTATCGGATATATGAAAGAGGGATTTGAAACCTTGAAAGAGGGGATCAACCTTTCCCAATATGCTATGGCCGGATATGCAGGTATTTTTGTCTATGTCCTTGTGGGTACAGTTGCTACAGTGACCATACAATCAAGCAGTGCTACTATGGCGATTATCCTCACTGCACTGGTTACGGGGCAAATCGATTATGCAAATGCTCTAGCCTTGGCCATAGGTGCTAATGTCGGTACAACAATAACGGCAATACTTGCTGCTTTAAAATCAAATGGAAATGGTAAGCGGCTTGCTGTTGCTCATTTTATTTTCAATATCACAACCGGCATCATTGCTATTGTCTTTATTTATCAGCTTACTGAGCTTGTGGACTATTTAGCCACGATCATTGGTATCAGTATGGAAAATTATGCCATGAAACTTGCTCTGTTTCATACTCTTTTTAACTTTATAGGTGTTTTGGCAGTTTCACCGTTTACAGAGATATTAGTAAAGTTTTTAAATACCCTGTTTATACCTAAAGGAGTGAATAAAGGTAAAGTAAAATATTTGGATGATTCTGTTCTAGTACTTCCGTCAACTGCACTTTCAGCCATTATTATGGAGACCAAACATTTATATGAAAATGCTTTTGATATCATCGCACGCGGACTAAATCTAAAAAAGAAAAATATTCTTTCATCTATGGATCTGGATGATGTGGTCAATGACCTGTATACTTATAAAGCCATTGATATCGATGATTTTTATCGCCATTGGATAAAAGGAATCTATGGTGAGATCATTGACTTTTCTACCAAAGCACAGGCTAATATGCCTTCAGAATACATAAAAGAGTTATACAAACTTAAACTTGCATGCCGGGATATTGTAGAAGCGGTCAAAGGTACCAAACATCTGCAAAAGAATCTGATCAAATATACATCCAGTAGAAATGAACCTATTAGAGAGCAGTATAATGATATCAGAAAAGGACTGGCTGAACTGTTGAGAACACTCAATACGATCGCAACAACAGAGGAAGAAGATGTCATCATACTGTTGCTTTCCAAAGCTAAAGTACATGCCCAACGCTATGACATCATCACGAACGGTACACTTGATAGATTGATCAGAAAGGATCTCATCAATAATCAAATGGCAACATCCTTAATGAATGACAGTGATTATGCTTATAGTATCAGTAAAAACCTCATTGCTATGGCTGAAATACTTTTCATTGATATCAACAGCGACTTGAAAAAACTTAACGAAGACATAGGTATCAGCGAGGAAGAAGTTGATACACTTGTAAATAAAAAGGATCATTCATGAGTATTCAAAAATTTATAGAAAGTGTTAAAAAATCTTTAAACTTGGATGAGTTTGAAAAGACAGGAAAAAAGAAAGCCCTTAAACGTCTTTTAAAAAAATTAGAATTCAGAAAAGAGATACTTACGAAAGTTTCAAAGAAAAAACTGAACAAGAAAGAGAAAAAAGAGCTAAAAGAAGAACTTGAAATCATCTCTTTACAGATCAAAAAGGGCAAAGAGATATTAAATGAACTTAACTCTTAACTCCATCTTTATTATCCCACATTTAAAAGAGCATGGAACAATAACTCTCTGTTAAAGGTATCTGCCCTTTACTTCTACGTGCTATAGTATCACGATAGATCCACTCATTTTTAATCTTTTCTCTTTCATTATCTGAAAGTTGAGAAATATCATACTTTCCTGCATTCTCAAGCTGTCGTTGGGCTTCATAAAGTATGAGTGCTGTAGCCACTGAGACATTGAGACTTTGTACCATACCTTGCATAGGGATGATAATGACTTCATTGGCCAGAGCCACAACCTCCTGGCTTACACCCCCTTTTTCATTTCCCATTACAAGTAGCGTAGGCTTAGTGTAGTCCACTTCTCTAAAAGAGACGGCTCTGCTTTCCAAGTGTGTCACTACAACTTGAAATCCCTCTTGCTGTTTTTGTTTTAAAAATGCTACTTTATCTCTGTCTTCTACACGTGTACGATTCACCCAACGGTGTGCCCCTTGTGTAATGGTTTTATGTATACGGAGGTCTGTATTTTCCCGGGTGTTGTAATAGAGGTTGAGCACCCCTGCTCCATCACACGAGCGTATAATGGCTGAGAGGTTTTGTGAGCTATGGACATCATCAAGCATCACTTGAAGTGTCGGTTGTTTGCGTAATAAAATATCTTCTATACGCTCTGTTCGTTTATCATTTGTCATAAAGAGATTATAACAAAGATAGACGTATAACTAGATACCATCCACTCTAAGCAGTTTGGTTTTTCCTACCATGAGGTCTATTGACATCCCTATACGTTTAAACACAGACTCCTGTCTATACTCAAGATTATGCTTTTTACAAATATCTTTAACGATAGGCTGCAGCTTTTGATAAAAGCTATGTGGCATATTAGGGAAAAGATGATGTTCTATCTGGTAATTTAAGAATCCATGTAAAAAATCTTTAAAATCTGAGCCTGTATTGTAATTCACACTTCCCATGATCTGTCTAAGATAAAACTCTCCCGTACTCTTATGAGGTTCATTGAACATATAGATATCTTCTGCTGAGTGGTTGGGTACGATCACCAGGAATGAGTGTAAATTGGCAAAGAATTCTGCCATAAGTATAATGATAAAGGCATTGAATACCGCTTCTGTTCCCAAAGGTAAAAAGAGTGCAGGAATAGCAATGAATTTAATGATAGCATACGGTAAGAGATAATCCATCCATAAAACAAGCCCATTCTTCTTCTTGGGACTCCATACTTGACCACTTATCTCCTCAAGTCCGGCTTTTCTACGCTCTTTATTTTCCAGAATTTTAAGCGTATTGGGTGCATAATAAGTAAACTTCCAAGTCCCTGCAAAAAGATACATGATGACATAACGAAGCCACATAGGTGTTTTAGACTCGGTCAGCCATTTGACATTATGCTCTACATTATCAGGGTCATCAAGTTCACCTAAATGATAGTGGTGCATAATATTATGCTCAAACTCCCAAGCTTCAGGCTTGATCCAGTCTAACCAATCCAAATATCTTCTATGATTTTTTGCAAAAACTGCTTTGGTATATTTTTCTGGAATATTGGGTACTTTATCGTATGCTCCATGTAATATAGGATGTGTAACATCTGCCCAACGAGCTACATTTCCTGTACTGATGAGAAATGCTGCTACAACAGCTAAAGGCCAAAAAACAAAAGCACTTAATCCTCCCCCGGAGAGTTCTAAAAGACTTAATACAACAATAAGCCCATACCCGGAGAAAGTAGCTATTCTTCCCCATCTTTCCAACTTGAGTAAATGTTGAAAATCCTCTTCTCCTACTTTTCCCAATGATGCTCTGGCCTCTTCAATATCTTTTTGCAACTGCTCTTTATCCACATCTTCATATCGTGCATACCCAGTTACTTTCTCTTGAACTGCTTCAGGCACGACAGTCTCTTCTGACTGCATCTTTCTGTCTTCCGGTAACTTCCCCATTGATATCCTCTGTAAATTATAATTATTATAATTATATAGAAAGTTGATTAATCTAAGGTAGAGTAAATATTTAAAGGATAAATTCAGGTATAATTTCACAAATCAATATAAAGAACTACTATGTGTGACTTCAATGCCTTAACAGATGAAGAAAAAAAGCTTCATCATGAAAAACTGCTCCAATGCGCAAACAACTTTGGAGGTAAGAACTTCTTCTTACAGCTCCTTGAAGCTATCCGTGAGACAAAGCCGCATCCTTTAATGGCAGGCAACAGTGAATTTAACATTGGATTAGGAACCATTAAGTGGAACAAAGTCATCTTTAATGATAAACTCCAACTCCTGCTGAAAGCCCGTGTGAATGAAAGCAAACAAAACAACCTTTTGCCAGCTAAAGATGAAAAGAACTACAAAAAAATACTCAATGTCGTACGTACACTCAAACCCATCGTATTTCATGTTCGCCCTGCCCAAAAAGAAGATGGACCTGGATTTTTCTTTCAACCTTTTGACGTGATAGATGAGAACACAACGAAACTCAACCCGGTGTTTGATGCACTTTTCTTTTGTTCGGTGGATACGGTCAAAAAAGTACTGAACTATGAACCAAAGGCATAAAATGTCTATAAAAGATGGTAAAAAAAGAAGCAATATCAAATATGGTTTAGATGTAGGGGTAGTCCTGAAAGAAGACCAGTCTACAGGCTACATCACCTATGGAAAAGTACAAAAGATCCTTACCAACTCTGCTACACATCCTCACGGTATTAAAGTACGCCTCAATACCGGTGAAGTGGGACGGGTCCAAGAGATACTATGACTCTATTTATAGACGGAGACGCCTTCCCGAACCTTCTTAAACCTATTATTCTAAGATCCATAGAACGTTTAAGCATCCCCACCAAAGTCATTGCCAACAAGAAAATAAACATAGGCAAATCAAAAAAGATCGAATACATTGTAGTAGATCAGGGCGCAGATGAAGCCGACCATCACATCGTAGAACTGTGTAATGAGGGTGATCTGGTTATCACTGCCGACATCCCTTTGGCAGATCGTATCATAAGTAAAAATGCCCATGCTATAGATCACAGGGGTGAACTCTACAGCATAGACAACATCAAACAATACCTGGCAATGAGAAACCTCATGGAAAGCATTAGGGAGAGCGGAGAGATGACCGGAGGACCAAAAGCCTTTGGAACAAAAGATGCCCATGCCTTTGCAAACCAGTTAAATGCATTTTTGGCAAAGTACTTTACACCCAGGTAAATATAAAATATATGACATGGCGTAAAACGGAATCCACACTTGCAAAATTGGCATATTTTGAGAGTAGGTAATACTACTATACTATAATCACCTCAATAAAATGCAAAAATGGTAGTATCATGAAGCAACTTATCTTAGCCAAATATAAACATTTTGTACTCTACATAGAGATATTCATGGTTATTTTACTGCTTCCCGTACTCTATAATCTTGTTCCTGTCAATCATGGCACCACTACTTTCTACCTCTCCTCTTCAAATATAGATGATGTTACAGGAACACTGGAAAAAAATGGCTATACAGTCACATGGATAGACAGGCTGATGTTGCAACTCATTCGAACACCAAAAGAAGGTTGGTATCGTGTTGACCCTGATGAATATGGAAGATTATTCTTTTTTGAATACCTTCATAAGAAAAAAACCGAAACGATGGATATTATCGTCTATGCCGGAGAAACTGCCGAAGAGCTTGTAGCACGTCTTGCCAAAGATATGAAACTAGACAAAGAAAAACTACTCCGAAACTACCAAACACATACACGGTTTCAAGAAGCAGATCTCTTTGCAAAGCGTTATACTATCGCCCGAAAGGCAGATGAAAACAGTACAATGGAATACTTATTTGATCTATCTACAAAAGCATTGGCAGAGTTTGAAAAAAAATACTTTAGTAAAAAACCTGATACTTTTGAGTTAAAAACCCTTCTTACCATCGCCTCTATCATTCAAAAAGAGAGCAACGCTGCCAAAGAGATGCCTGCTATCTCTTCCGTTATCTATAACCGTTTAGATAAAAGGATGAAACTACAGATGGACAGTACTCTCAACTATGGGAAATACTCTCATACCATTGTGACTCCTGAACGTATCAAAACAGATGAAAGTTACTATAACACATACAAGTATAAAGGATTACCGCCCTATCCTCTTGGTACCGTGACACTTGATGCACTTAAGGCAGCCATATTTCCCCAAAAGAGTGACTACCTCTTTTTTATGCTTAACAAAGAAGGAGAACATGACTTTACTGCAAGCTACGATAAGCATCTTGAAAATATAAAAGCTTTTAGAACGCATCAAAAAATGAAGGTAAAACAGACAAAAATAAAAAAAGTGTCAAGTGCAATCCAAAAATGTACCAATATGCATAGCAAATATGTACCACCCGG
>OFAW01000003.1_pt1 | contig 103389 bp, 96 predicted proteins | sample 1520341 | NCBI WGS metagenome assembly OFAW01 (sample SAMEA3696446, study PRJEB22514) | metagenome | biome: water; feature: marine; material: hydrothermal vent | place: Pacific Ocean | collected 2014-08-12 | depth 1521 m | reverse complement strand
CGTTTAGGGCGTGGACTACCAGGGTATCTAATCCTGTTTGCTCCCCACGCTTTCGCGCCTCAGCGTCAGTACTGTTCCAGAAGATCGCCTTCGCTTTTGGTATTCCTAGTTATCTCTACGGATTTTACCCCTACACAACTAATTCCATCTTCCCCTCCCAGACTCTAGACTGACAGTTTTGGATGCAGTTCTACGGTTGAGCCGTAGGCTTTCACATCCAACTTATCAGCCCGCCTGCGCGCGCTTTACGCCCAGTGATTCCGAGTAACGCTTGCACCCTCCGTATTACCGCGGCTGCTGGCACGGAGTTAGCCGGTGCTTATTCATATGGTACCGTCATTATCTTCCCATATAAAAGGAGTTTACACACCGAAATGCGTCATCCTCCACGCGGCGTTGCTGCATCAGAGTTTCCTCCATTGTGCAATATTCCCCACTGCTGCCTCCCGTAGGAGTCTGGACCGTGTCTCAGTTCCAGTGTGGCTGATCATCCTCTCAGACCAGCTAGGCGTCATCGTCTTGGTAGGCCATTACCCCACCAACTAACTGATACCATATAGTCTTATCCCTTGGCGAAAAAACATTTCCCAATCTACATTAAGTAGAAAGGAGTATGGGGTATTAGCAGTCATTTCTAACTGTTATCCCCCTCCAAGGGGCAAATTAACTATACATTACTCACCCGTCCGCCACTTAGCTGACAGTCTAGCAAGCTAGACCCGTTCTCGTTCGACTTGCATGTGTTAAGCACGCCGCCAGCGTTCACTCTGAGCCAGGATCAAACTCTCCATTAAAAATGAAATGGTTTGAACCATTGTCAAAGAATCACTTAACTATTTCTAATTAAGTTTAATCTTTATTCCAGTTTTTTAAAAACTGGCAAAATTAAATCTCAAATAGACGTTGATTTGTTTACTTATATTTGGTTGTCAAAGATCATTCAATAACACTCTTTCTAGCAACTCGCCAGCCGTCCATGTGTTGTTGGACGCGTATTATAGCACCGAACTTTATTCTTGTCAAGGATTTTTGCGAAAAATATGAAAATTTGTTGAAAATATTTTTTACTTACATTAAATATGTAAAAATTACTAAATGTAAGCTTATTTGATCTTACATAAAGCAAGAAGAACAGAAGATTTATTGTTCAATAAATTACAGGAAAATCTTATAAGAAAAGAAAAATAGTATTTGAAGTAAAAACAATACATGAAAATATAAAATTGGAAAAGTATAAAGAGGAAATAGATATAAAAATGAGAGGGGTAAGCAAAGTTACCCCTCTTAAATAGGTAAAAATTAAAACTAAATTTTTTCGGCTACAGGAACATCATAAAGGATGTCATCCATTGGGTGTCTATACATAGGCATAGCAAGACGTTTTTCATCAAGTACGTGACCGATGAATCCGATGGATCTACCAACGATGAAGAATGCATTCAATGTACCTGACTCGATAAACTCATTGATCTCTTCTTCAGAGTAGCCTAATGCTCTCCACATATCAACCATAAGGATACCGATAGTACCGTCAACGTTAAGAATGAGGTTCTCTTTCTTAGATGTAGTCAACTGCTCAACTGTCAATGCATAGTCAAGAAGCGGTGTTGCCGGGAAATACTCTTTAGCAAACTTCTTAAGTCCCTCAACTCTAAGGTCCGGGTTTTTAAGAGATTTAATACGGTGACCGATACCTGGGATCGGCACACCTTCGCCTTTCATATATTTCAAGAATGCTTTCGGATCAAGATTATTGTCATCTGCATATTTGAAGTACTTCGCTGCACCATCAATAGCACCACCGAATCTTGGTCCAATAGTAAGAAGACCTGTTACCAATGCTTCAACTACTGATTTACCAGCTCTTGCTGTTACTTTTGCATTGTGTGCACCTGATACTGCCGGTCCATGGTCTGCAACTGTTTTGATCACTGTTTCAATGAACTGTGTAGCCCACTCCGGATACTGTTTTTTGAACCATAAAAGTGAGATAACATCACCGATACCTTTACCTGTATCCGGTGTTGCCACTGAAGAGATAGGGAATCCGGCATATGTTGCTTCTTCACCTCTGTCATCAGAGATCGTACAGATGAACTGCTTAGATCTTCTTACTTTAGGTACGACATTAAGTGCCGGCTCTTCGATATCTTTAATGATGCCTTCTGCATGCAACTCTTTATATACACCGTTAATTACTTCCGGAAGGTCGTTGAATGATGCCGGTACATGGATACCTGCTTCAGCCATTGCTTTGTTTTTATATTCAGCTGTTTCAGAGTCAGCATTTGCAGATGCACCTGCGTGACCGAACTGAACACCTGAGTCGTAATATTTAGCGATCGTACCGATACACCATGCGATCACTGGTTTAGTGATTCTTCCGTCTTTGATCGCTTCAATTACTTTATACTCTTCAGTACCACCGACTTCACCAAGAAGGATCATATATTTAACATCCGGGTTCTCTTGCATTCTAAGAAGGTTGTCAATGAATACCGAACCGACGAATCTGTCACCACCGATCGCAACACCCTCAGCAATACCGTCTGCATTGATAGCAATGATATTTGAAAGCTCATTGAAAAGACCACCTGATCTTGTTACAAGACCACAAGAACCAGCTCTATGGAGTTTAGAGTTGATAATGTTATCGATAGTACCACCGATGTTCGCGATCTTGAATGCACCTGGAGCAATGGCACCAACTGTTGCCGGTCCGATCACTGTTACATTCTTTTCTCTGGCGAATGCGTTCATACCACGAGCAAGTCTTTCAGGAATACCTTCTGCTGTGATCATGATCGTTTTGAATCCACCAAGATTCAATGCTTCCATTGTAACATCATATGCTGTTCTGAATGATGCAAAGTTAAGAAGAACATCTGCTTGAGGCTGAGCTGCTTTTGCTTCAGCTGTACTTTTGTAAAGTGGTACCATGATCTCATCAGCACCCCAAAAGAATTTTTCAAACTTATTACCACTTGTAGGAGCAACGATTCCCGCTACTGATGGTGTTTCTCTTTTGATCGTATAATCATAATCCAGCATTCTTTGGATAGCAGTTTTGTTGTTATTCCAAAAAATGGCTTGTGTATCTTTAGTAAATAATTTTGACATTCTCTTCTCCCTACTTCTCTTCTAGTGCCATACGTACAATATCTGTTACGTGTGTTTCTGGACCATATACTTCAATGGAAAGACCAAGTCTATCAGCTGCTTCTTTGATATCTTTAAGACCTTTTTCATAGTTTGGCCCTCCACGTCTTACATAGATCTTGATACCAACTTCTTTCATCTTATCTGCATACTCTTCAAATGCCTGGATGATCCCTGTAAATGTTTTCGCAACATCTGTAAAGTTAGCGATAGCACCACCAATAATAAGGATCTTGTCTCGACCTTGAGGATCTTTCTCTCTTGTCATAAGATCTAAAATAGTCTCTGCATAGAACTTCGTCTCACCTGTTGTTGGCCCACCTGAATACTCACCATAGTTTGCAAGGTCTTCAATACCGGCAAAATCGGCAATAGTGTCAGCATATACAACTGAAGCACCACCACCGGCAACCATCGTCCAGATACGTGCCTCTGGTTTAAGAAGTGTCAATTTAAGTGATGCACCTGTTTTTGAATCTGCTTCTTCGATCGCTTCTACTTCCGGAGATTTAGATTCCATACCGAATGCAGTTGGGTATTCTATATCACCCCACTCATCAACCATCATAAATCCGGCAGTATCATCTAATTTTGCCACCATATCAAGAAGCTCTACTTTCTTACCTTGAAGTACGAACGGGTTGATCTCAAGGTATGCAAAATTAAGATCTCTGTATGCTTTAAAGAAACCAATAGCAAACTCAGCAAATGCTTCTTTATCTTTATCTGCTACATCTGCAGGGATATTTGCTTTAATTTTTGCTTCAATCTCTTCTTCTGTGTCAGTAATCTTGAAAGCAACTTCTGTTACTTTTTCATCCCATCCCTCTTCTACTTCCATTCCACCTTCAGCAGACATATAAAGCATATCATTATCACCTACACATGTAGCAGAAATATAATACTCTTCTTCCTGTGTATGTGGAGTAAATGGCTCAACAATAAAGTGCGTCAGCATATCTACGGATGGCTCACCGGTTGGTGTGTCTCCATCAAATGAAAAATAAACTTTTTGCTCAGAACTTGACTTTTCATCAATCCAAGACACAGCTTTATCTAAAGAAACATCACCTGGTTTGGCGTCTTTAAAAAGTACCAAACCATTTTTACCTCTTTTACCAAAAAGCATATCCGGTTTTACAACCAAAGGTTTTTCAGTTAACCATTTGTGTGTTTTTGCAGCTTCTTTAAGTTCTGTTCCATTTTGAACCAGTACTGTTTCATATGCATATGTAAAGCCTGGGAAGTACTTATCCCAGTGCTTTGCCAAGATTGACTTTGCGTCATATTCTCTAATCGCCTTTTGAGCCATTGAGTTCTCCTTTTATTAAGTTCTTATAATTTTAGCATTAGATGGGTTTATCTTTTGTGTAAGTAATCTAAACTATAAGCAGAAAGTAGAGATTGTGTATTTTAGAAACAAGTTGGAGAGGTTTTATTTTTTGTTCATACAGGGGTGAATACCATAGTACATTAACTGGTAGCGTTCACGCCCTTGTACATGGTCATAACAATCAATACCCTCTGCTTTCAATTGTTGAGATAGAAGATATGGCTTATAGATACGATTTGCAAAATGTCTATTTTTATCAGACGAGATATAAAACAACACTTGATGAAAAACGATTACCAGAACACTTAGGAACAACAATACCATTACTATATAAAAGCCCAGTTTATAATGCTTTTGGAACTCAGGCAAACGAACACGTAGACTATGATTATACACATCCAACATCAGTACAATAGCAATCATCACATATGGAGCAAAATCTGTAATATACACACGCTGCCTAAGAGAAAGGAGGAGAGAAAAGGCAAATGCTGTAAAGGAGATATACCAAAGGAGTGTTTTTTTCTCTCTGAGTAAAATACGATACATCGCATAAAAGAAATAGAGAAACAACAAGGGAGAAAAAACCGTTGCATAAAAACCAAATATCTCTGCAAAATGTCCTGAAGGTCTTCCCCCTATCTCAATACCTTTTGCCAAATAGATAAAAGCAAGAAGAAAGGCAGAGGAACTCATAATAAGTTTTTTATCTTTATGGATCACGGCATAAAGCAGCACTGCAACAAAAAAGATGATTGAAGCTTCATGAATGAAAAAGAGTGCAAGCATGATAAAAGGTAACACCACAAAATAACCTTTTTCATAAAGCAGTACAAAAAGTAACACCAGCGGTAATACGATAATAGCTACATTAACCAATGTTGTGGCAGTTAGAATACCAGGTAAAAACATAAAAATAACGGTAGCAAGATACGCATCTTCCTGTTTATCAAAATATCGCCTGCTTAATTCGTAAAAAAGCCCTATGGATAAAAAACCAAAGAAGATAAAAAAGAGTCTCAAGCCTAAAAAACCGGAGGCAGTACTCTGCCCCCATTTCATTAATGTAGCTACAATATCTTGAGAGGTGTAAAGAATTTTTGCCTCATGGGGGCTGATAGGAGTTGTGGCGGCCAAATAAAAGACAGCAATGGCATAGAAAGGGAGTGCTAAAAAAAAGTACTGTTTCTTCATTGCCAAGCCTTAAAATCTAGAGCTTTAAAAAGTTCTCTAACATTTCATGTCCATATTCACTCATAATGGATTCAGGGTGAAACTGCACACCATAAATAGGTTTATCTTTAATCTGGAGCGACATGATCTCATCATCATCTTTACTATGTGATGTTGCAATGATACACTCTGGAAGCGTCTCTTTTTTTACGGTTAAGGAGTGATAACGTGTCGCTCTAAACTCGTTTGGCAATGCTTTAAAAATAGCTGTTTCTTCATCTACAACGATCTGAGAAGTCTTACCATGCATCATATTTTTTGCTCTGACCACATCTCCGCCAAATGCCTGGGCAATACTCTGATGTCCTAAACAAATACCAAAAATAGGTGTGGTATCTGCAAATTCTTTAATGACATCCAGTGTAACACCTGCATCATCCGGTGTAGAAGGTCCCGGAGAAAGAATAATTTTTTCAGGCTTAAGTGCTTTGATCTCATCTATGCTCATCTCATCATTACGTATGATCTTCAAATCTGCACCGAGTTCTCTACAATACTGCACTATATTGTAAGTAAAGCTGTCGTAGTTGTCTATCATTAATACCATAAAATTTTTTCTCCTCCCTAAACCCTCTTTTAAAAGGCTTAACCACATATTGTAATTTAGACTTTTTCAAACTATTTCTCATCATAGATCAAAATATATAACTTTCTATTCTATGTTTTATATGAATATAAAAAATTTAGTCATTATATCTAAAGTTCATACATCTTCTTTTTATTTTCAAAAAAAACAGAGCATATTTCTATAGAAGTCAACCTCTATTAACGAGATTGGCTCTTATTGGGAAAAGTTATTCACCAACACTTACTGCAGTAACTTGATAAAACTCTCTTCATCCACTGCTTTACTAAAATAGAATCCCTGGTACTTCCCAACTCCGCTTTCCTGTATGAAATGTAATTGAGATTCCTCTTCTATACCTTCAATGAGTACCTCTATGTTAAATGTTTTTGCAATATCAATAATTATCTTTACTAACTCTTTATTCTTATCATGAGATAAATTCAACATAAAATATTTATCTATTTTCAACGTATTTACCGGTAATTTTTGAAGGTAGGTGATCGATGAATATCCCATACCAAAATCATCAATTGCGAATTTAAGTCCAAACGCTTGAAGTTTTTTTATTTTACTGACGGCAACATCAAAATCTTTCATTAACTCATTCTCTGTTATTTCCAGTTCTATTTTCGAGGGGTCTACAGCATAATGTTCAATAATAGATATAATCTCTTGTTCAAATGCAGGATGAATTAATTCACTTAAATTAATGTTTATAGCCAAAGAGCCTTTGAAAATGTGACTATTTACGCTTAAAAATTCACAAGCGGTCTGTAGAGCTAGTTTTGTTATTTTAGGAGTCATTCCAATCTCTGAAGCAATATCCAAATATGCATCCGGATAGAGTATCCCCTTTGTTGGATGCAACCATCTGAGAAGCATTTCTGCACCTGTTATTTTATTGGTACAGGTATCTACTTTAGCCTGATAATAAAACTTAAATTCCTCATTTTCATAAGCATGAGTTAATTCTTCTTTTATCAATGTAAACTGTTTTAATTTTAGTTCAATCGCTTTATCAAAAAAGGCAAAGCGATTTTTTCCTTCTTTTTTAGCTTTGTACATTGCAGCATCAGCATGTATAGCAACCTCTTTACTGCTTTTTTCATTGGTTGGGAATAATCTAATACCAATACTGGCACTAATATTTAATTTGTATTCATTCAGCAAGAATGGTTTTGATATTTGATTCAATAATTTTGTACATATTACCTCAAGATCTTTTGCAGCCTCAGAAGTATCTTTATCTATATTTAGTATCATAATAGCAAATTCATCACCACTTATTCTTGCTACAACATCTTCTTCTCTTAAAACAGATTTCATCCTCGCAGCAACTTTTATAAGAAGTTTATCACCAATGTCATGTCCATAATCATCATTGATATTTTTAAATTTATCCAAATCTATAAATAGATATGCATGTAAAAAATTACCTCTTTTTGCTTTTCTAAACTCTTCCTTTAATCTTTGCATTAACGACTTTCTGTTTAAGAGTCCCGTTAAAAAATCACGACCAGCTTTGTGTTTGATTTTTTCTTGTTCTTTTTTAATATCTGAAATATCTGAAAATTGTGCAATATAATTTGTTGTAATACCCTTATCATTTTTTATAGCTGTTATAGAGAGTTGTTCAGGATAAATTTCGCCATTTTTACGTTTGTTGTATATCTCACCCCTCCACATTCCAACAGTATGCAACTGATGCCACATCTTTTTATAAAACTTCCTGCTATGTTTCATGGATTTTAAAATCTTATGATTTTTCCCGATCACCTCAGATGCTTCATATCCTGTAATCTCTGAAAAAGCTTTATTTACTCTTATAATAATTCCATTTACATCGGTTATAGTTATAGCTTCATGGGAATCAAATGTATATGCGGCAATTCTTAGATCTTGTGCATGCTCTTTCTCTTTTTCAAGCAAAACTTTTACAATATAGCTAAGCACTGCTAATGCTATGAGAGAAATAATCCATAACAATGTGGCTAAATAGAGAGATCTTAAAGCATCAGTATAGACAGATTTTGTATGATGAATATATGAATTTAAAATTTCTGTTGATATTTTTTCAAGTCTGTCAATACGAACTGTTGTCAACTTAAACCACTGTTTGGCATAAGTGCTGTTTAGTGTATGTTTATAAAAAGATTTTCGAAATTCTTCTATCTGGTTAAGTATTTTAATATCCATAATATCAGTATACAACATGGTTGATTTTATCGAAGCCTCTGAAAAAAACTCTTCTTTCATAATATCCTGCTGCAACTGAAGCTCTTTGATTTTTTCGATTTCTTCAAGCTTAAAGGTATTGGATAAAAGTTGATTATACAAATAAGCTCTTTCCAATCCAGCTTTTTCTTTTAATTTCTGAAGATTAAAAAGTGAAGCACTGTCATAATTTTGCCAACTTAACAGTACGGTATATATTTTGATAGATCCAAGAAGGTTATTGTTTATATCAGTATAGTATCTCATTTCATCGTTAAAAGTTATTTCTGAATTTAAAACCTTTGCTCTTATCGTTTTGATACGGTGTAATTTTTGTATAATCTCTTTTTCAATAGAAGCATTTTTGAACTGTATCAACTGCTGGAGTTCTCTTTTATTATGAGAGTTCAAGTTAACAAAATATAAAAAATCGTTATAAGACTTATCTGTCTTTTTGAACTGTTTTTTCAAGCTGGAAATATAGGAAGATTTATTATCATCATCCGCAATCATGCCTGCACACAAACCTCTTTCTAACTGAAGATTATGAAGTAGTTTAGTTAAGCTTTCAGTAACGTCTGCTGAAAGCTTATACATAGAACTGTTATTAAGATCATGGTACTTGGAGAGAACAAATGCAAAAGAGAAGTAAATCAATGTAATGACAGAAATAATAAATATGAGTATTGTCTTCGGTTTCAAGGTTATCTTTTTCATTAGTGCAGATTATATCAGAATATTGAATAAGACAAGATATAGAAATATTGCAATTGTGAATTTTAAACCGATAATAACCCAAACTTACCGGACAGAAAGTATCGCAAATGAATAAAAAGACAAAGCTCCATTATTCTTCTCTCATTAAATTGAAGGAATGATTATGAACATTCCGACTGCATCATTGTATTTAAGATTCAGGTATCTGGTCAGGGTGCCGATAATAAATCTTCAGACCAAAAAAATTCAATCCATTTATCAGCTTCTTGCGCATACCAGTCCGGAGCTACTTTAGCACTTTTCTTATAAAAAAGTGATGCTGTTTTAAATATAACTTTAGGATATTCTTTCCGCAAGACTGCTAAAACTTCTACCAAGGTATCACCGCTGTCTACAATATCATCTATAATTAATACTGATTTAGCTTCTTTAAGTTCCGGTAGATTAAAAACCTCAACACTCTCAAGTTTTTTAGTATGGTCATATCCAATAGTATTGATACTATACACTTCTCTGATATTATAATATTCTCCAAGCAATTGGGCCAGAGAAAGCCCTCCCCTTGCAATAGCGATTATAGCATCAAACTCCCACTCTATCTTCTGTGTCAATGTTTTTGCATCAGCTAGAAAATCCTCATAGGGATAATAACGTTTTTCCATATCAATAGGCTTTTAACTCATTATAAAGGCTATCACGCTCTATAGGCTGAAAGCCGGAGTTTTTAATGAGTGCTACAAAATCATCAAGATTCATACCATGAGAACTTGCAGCCCCCGCAGCAGACTGAATGGACTCTTTTTCTATGGTCCCGTCAAGATCATCTGCACCAAACTCTTGTGCGATCAATGCAAGGTTAATAGAAGCTGTTACCCAATATGCTTTTATGTGAGGGATGTTATCTAGCATAATGCGGCTAATGGCATAAGTCTTAAGTATCTCTTGCCCTGATGGGAACTCTTTTACTTTCAGAAAGTTGTTATCTCTTTGATACACCAGAGGGATAAAGGCATTAAAACCACCTGTTTTATCTTGTAGATCACGCAGGCGTATCATATGGTCTATGCGGTGTGCTCTTGTCTCTACATGTCCAAAAAGCATCGTGGCGTTACTTTGTCTGCCTCTTTCATGCCATTTTTGATGTATCTCTATCCATTGGTTTGAAGTCACTTTGCCTTTACATAGATATTCACGTACTTCTTCATCAAAAATTTCAGCACCGCCACCTGGCATGGAGTCTACCCCATTCTCTATCATAAGGTCTAAGACCTCATCGTAAGAGATGCCATACTCTCTGGTTAAAAAATCTACCTCTGCGGCTGTCATCGCTTTGACATGTAAGTCCGGGAACTGCTCTTTGATCTTTCTAAAAGCTCCCATATACCACTCTACCCCATCATTAGGATTATGTGCAGAAACGATATGCATCTCTTTCGCCCCTATCTCTTGCGAGTGTTTTACAATCTCTAAAATTTCTTCATGGCTCATCGTATACTGATTAGGGTTTTTTCTGCTTGCGGAGTAGGCACAAAACTTACAAATATCTGCACAAACATTGGTAGGGTTGATATGACGGTTGATGTTAAAATAACTTTTTTTACCGTACTTCTCCTGGCGTATCTCATCTGCCAGTTCACCCAAAGTATAAAGGTCTAAATCATAGAGTGCCTCACCTTCTTCCTGTGTGAGTCTTTCACGGTTACGTACCTTCTGTATCAAATCCATATTGTTATCCATATAGTAAATTTCGGTATTATACCACTAAAAGATTATGGAGTCTCATAGTGGACAAGTTAAAAGCAGAAATTGAAGAACTTCTATATCATAATGCAGCAGATTTTGAGATAGCCAAAGTCCTTAAAAAAGATATCAAAACCTATTTTGACACACTTGAAGAGACTTTTTTTCACTCTGGAGGAAAAGACTTTCTTGTCAAACATACCAAGAAAATAGACAGTATTCTTAAAATTGTCTATAGGGTCGCACTCAGAGAGATGTTTAGAGATTATGCCCCTATGAAAAATACTCTTCCACTCGCATTGATCGCACTGGGGAGCTATGGACGAGAACAACTGTGCGTACACTCTGATATAGACTTGATGATAGTCTACAAAGAGGTTCCCGGATATAACCTCAAAGAGATGATAGAGAAAATACTCTACATCCTTTGGGATACAGGTCTGAAACTTGGGCATCGTGTACATACGGTTGAAGAACTGTATGAGGTTTCCAAGACAGATATCACCATAAAAACAGCACTGATAGAGTCTCGTATGATAGAGGGTTCAAGTTTTATCTGGACTGAGACGCAAAATGCGATCAGTCAGATACGACATGATGATCCTAAAACGTTTATACGGTTAAAACTGGAAGAGCAAGCAAAAAAACATACAAAATTTCCTCTGACTATGGAACCTAATCTCAAAGAAGGCGTAGGTGGTTTTCGTGATGCCAATCTTGTTTTTTGGATAGGTAAGATTTTCTATAATGTAGATAATATCAAAAACCTTCCTGTCGATATTGTCGATGAAAAAGAGTATCGTTCCTTTCGTATAGCATTGGAGTTTCTTTTCCGTGTACGTTCTGCCCTGCATCTGGCAACACATAAAAAAGAGGATAAATTACGTCTTGATCTTATCCCGGCCATAGCCAAATTACTTGGATATAAAGAGAATCAACAAGGGCATATGAAGTTTGCCAAAAAAGTAACAGAAAGTCTTAAAATCATTAGACTCTACAGTACGATCTGGTTAGATAAACTCACTAAAGAGTATATTACAGTAAACCCTGAAAAAAACACTATTTATCCTAAAGAAAAAGATTTTAATGGTCTGTTAAAACAACTATGCAGACATGCTGACAGACCTTTTCATGCACATCCGACATTTCTTCAACAACTCATTACAGCAAGTAAACCCGAACGTCCGGATGAAGCACTTTATGAGACCATTGCAAATATTTTTCAACAGCCTCATTGTTCATGTATTTTAAGTACTCTCTCTTATGCCAGACTTTTAAAATATACCATTTCACCTATTAAAAAAGTAGTTGATCTACCTCAATTTGACGGGTATCATAAATATGCTGTAGATATTCACTCCTTGCGTTGTATGTTTCACCTTGAAAATATAAAAGATGATTTTATACAAGGACTTTTTGATGCACTCACTTCAGAAGAAAAAGCATTGATGAGGCTGGTTACTTTTTTACATGATGCAGGAAAAGGACGTAAACGGGATCACCACTTTGTAGGAGCATCACTTTTTAAAGTCTTTGCCAAAAAACTTCAACTGGATGAAACACTTATTAAACAGGGTGAAACACTTATCCTTTACCATACACTTATGAGCAATATCGCTCAACGGGAAGATCTTTATAATGAAAAAACCATTTTTAAATTTGCTTCACATTTTAAAACAAAAAAACTTTTGGATATGATCTACATCCTTACTTATGCAGATATGAATGGGGTAGGTAACGATATTTATAATGCATTTAACAGTCGGTTGATCAAAACACTTTATACACAATCTTTAGAGGTTCTAAATCAGACAACGATGCTGGATGAAGCTTCGAAGCGTTTAAAAAAGGAACAAGCTTTAAAGCGACATCCTTTATTTAACGCACTCACCCGTACACAACAAAAGAAGATATTACAGATCCCGTCTGATCTTCTTTTTTTACGGTATCACCCAGAACAGATACTCACTATTACGGAACAGGCTTTTAAAACAAATACCTATGAATATACGATCAGTAATGAGGAAAATCTAACCATTGAAATTATCAGAGTAAACCCATTTAATCTAGGTTATCTTCTTAACAAACTTGCCAATCTTGAATTGGTCAATATGGATATATGTAAATTATTTAATGATCTTAAATATTTTAAAATTGATTTTGCAAAGAAAGTTTCAACTGAAGAGATAGGGTTTATAGAAACGTTTATCCATGATTCATTTGAAGATAAATACGAAACGATACCTTATAGACCCGTCATTGCAAAAAGTGAGCTAGAGATAGACTGTGATCATTCACAGACATATGCTATCATGCACTTAAAAAGTAAAAACCAAAAAGGCTTACTTGCTTATATCATCGATATGTTCGATGAAATGGATATAGACATCGTAACTGCCAAAGTACATACATTGAAAAATAGAGTCAGAGATATGTTTCTCATCGAAAAGAATGGAAACTTTTGTCATAATATAGATAAAATCATAGATAAACTTACTAGGAAAAACTAATATGTGTGGAATTGTTGGATATTTAGGTAAAAAAGAGAAAAAAGAAATACTGCTGGATGGTTTACAAGAGCTTGAGTACCGTGGATATGACTCTGCAGGTATTGCTATTATTGAAGGAGACAAACTTTATAATTTTAAAGCTATTGGTAAACTGAAAAACTTAAGAGAAAAAACCAAAGCGTATGAGAGTGAAGGTTTTGGAATCTCTATTGGTCATACCAGATGGGCAACACATGGTAAGCCTACTGAACTCAATGCACACCCACACTTAGGTGCATACTCTTATGTAGTACACAATGGTATCATTGAAAACTATCAGGAGATTAAAGAGGAGTTGCAGGCAGATGGTGTCAACTTTTTAAGTCAAACCGACACAGAGACCATCGTACATCTCTTTGAAAAGAACAATAAATATGAAAATTCTGCATTTGCAGCATTTGAAAAAACGATTCAAAGACTTAGGGGGGCATACGCAACACTCCTTATCACAGAGTCAGCACCAGACACTATCTTCTTTGCCAAAAATGGTTCACCTATGCTCATTGGCTTCAATGGCGATGATATCTATTTTGCCTCTTCAGATACACCTATCATCGGTAAAGCAACTGAGGTTTATTATCTTGAAGATGGTGAGTACGGCTATGCAAAAGAAGGTGAAGTAAAACTTTTTGATGGTCAAGGCAAAAAAAACTTTACTAAGCAAGCACTTACTACAGATAAAATCTCCGCTCAAAAAGATGGTTATAGATTCTTCATGGAAAAAGAGATTTATGAACAAAACCATGTCATGAGTGAAACTATGATGGGACGCGTACTCGATAACAGTATAGAATTCAATGAGCTGGATGCAAACTTTTTTGATGGCATCTCTGCCATCAAAATATGTGCTTGTGGAACAAGTTACCATTCTGCACTTACTTCTGCTTATCTTTTTGAACGTATAGCTAAAGTGAGATGTGACGTTGAAATAGCTTCAGAATTTAGATATAAAGAGCCTCTTCTTACGGATGATACACTGTTTATCACTATCTCCCAAAGTGGTGAAACAGCTGATACGCTTGAAGCCCTAAAAATGGCAAAAAGAGCCGGGCTCAAAAGTCTTAGTATCTGTAATGTTGACAACTCTTCCATCGTACGTGAAAGCGATGCTGCCATCCTTACCCGTGCAGGCATAGAAAAAGGTGTTGCAAGCACAAAAGCTTTTGCTACACAAACTATGGTGCTTTGGATGCTGGCACTCTATGTGGGTCAAAAGCAAAAAACTATTTCGGATGAGATACTCAAACGAGAGATAGATGCGATGCTTCAGACTCCCAAAGTATTAATAGTAACCGAGAAGCTGCATGCAAAACTCTATAGACTGTCCAAACGTTACTTGCATGGACATGGTTTCTTCTTCATAGGTAGAGATATCTTCTTCCCTCTTGCACTAGAAGGGGCACTCAAACTTAAAGAGATAAGCTATCTCCATGCAGAAGGATACCCGGCAGGAGAGATGAAGCACGGACCTATAGCACTTGCGGATAGTGAACTCTTTACCATCGCACTAATGCCAAAAAGCATGCATTATGACAAAATCAAATCAAATGTAGAAGAACTATCTGCCAGAGATGCTACTATCTTAGCTATCTCTCCAAAACCTTTTGAATTGGCTGATGATTTCATACAGACTGCGTATGATTCTCATCCTATGTTAGAGTTTTTTGAAATGATGGTAGTTACCCAGCTCTTTGCACTTGAAATTTCTATAAGACTTGGAAATGATGTGGATATGCCTAGGAACTTGGCTAAGAGTGTGACGGTGGAGTAGAAGGGTTATATATGTACCTTATTAAACTATTATTACTATTTTTTATTACAACACATTGTTATGCTGATATTAATATCAAAAACAATCATAGCTATATCTATATTCTAAAAAAATATGGTCTAAATCAAAAAGATATTCAAAATTATATGATTGAAGCAGATATGAAATTTCTTGGATGGTCAAAAAATGGATTAATTGCATATATAATAAAAGAACCTAACGAAGCTAGAGATTTTGAAAATGTAAACTTAATTATTCAAAATATAATTACTGATAAAATTAAGATTGTTGAAAAATGGAGATTTATAGAAAAAGATAAAAAATCTTTTAGTAAATCAATAGAGTTATATAATGACAAAATTTATCATATAATGCAAAAATATCATATAAATAGTAACAACTTTAAACTTCAAGAGTTTCCAATAACATTAGATAAATCTAAAAAAATTACTATTAATAAACAAGCTGCATATGCAACATATTCAGATTTTAGTGATAATGAAAAATTTTTAACTAAAATCACTTTTTCTTTACAAATTGAAAAAAATTATCATTTATGGAAAAAGAAAAAAATTTATCAAAAAAATTTTAAACCATCAAATGGATATTATGATTTAATAACTTTAGGATACATTCAATCTCCATATCAAAATAAAATTGCTATCCTTGTAGCCAAAGTTTATAGAGGATGGGAATATAAACCACATGTGATTGATTTACAATTTATAGGAGCTTCCTTAACAAAAGCATTTAAATAATGCCAATTATATATCATACAACAAGGATAAAATCTTTATCTCATTCAACAGCTCCCTGCTGTTGAATCCCCTATCAGACTCTAAACCCTATATATCTTCTCATTATTCAAAACAAATATGGATTTTTGTAGGTCGGGTTGTCCTCATCCCGACAATAATTTGAATACGATAAAAATGAAACACCAATCATACAACGTGACACTATGAAAATTCAATTTTATTTGTTGTTTATATTTACGTCGGGATGAGGACAACCCGACCTACGGATTATTTATAAACCATTCCTCACACAAAACCCTATATATTATTTTATATGCTTCTAACTTTTCAATATAAAATTTCTCATCCTCAAAATAAACATTTAAAAATACCTCTCTCTTCTCATCCACTAACTCAAACTCCACACAAATAGAAGCCAGATCAAAATACCTGTCATTCACACCTGCATATTCCCAATCTATAAACTTTACATCATCAGCAAAAAAGATATTTTGTGGATTTGGGTCGTTGTGACAGAGGACGTACTCTTTTGGGTATGTATCTATTGTTTCAAAAGCTCTCAAGACTTCATCTGTTTTATTTTCTATAGATAGCTCTATAGGTTTTGCATCTATGCTGATACTATGTAGTTTTCGTAAAGTTTTAGCCAAAAATTCTAGCTCATTTTTAGAAAGTGTATTCTTATGCTTACCCTCTAAAAATGCAAATACCATAAAACCATTCTCTTCATCAAAAACCAATGGCTCTACTGTGATACCTTGCCTAAATGCCAAGTTTTGCACTCTCCACTCAAGTGCTCTATCTATATCATCTCGCAACAATTTTCGGACGATATATTTAACCCTATCAACCACCACAAGAAAGTTCTCATTGCAATATCCTTGATTTTCCAAGCGCACACAGGACTCAATGGTCTTAGTAGCAAAAAATGAATGGGCGTTAAGCGTTTCTATCATTGCTCTGTCAGTTGATGGTCTTTCATAAGGTAGACCCTGTCGGCAATACGTTCACAATCCTGCAGTTCGTGTGTGACCATAACCGTATGCAGATCATTCTCTCTGCTGATCTTTTGTACCAGGTCCAGCATCTCCATCCTTGTTTTCGCATCCAGGCCGGTAAAAGGCTCGTCCAGCAGGAGTATAGGCTCCCGTCTCAGCAGGACACGTGCCAGTGCAACCCTCTGTTGCTGTCCTCCCGAGAGTGATGAGGCTAAAGTATGTTCGTATTTTTCCAAGCCTACCTCTTTGAGTATCTCCTGTACTTTTGCAACATCTTCTCTACTGCTTTTAAGTGTCCTGCTCACTCCCAGAAGAATGTTCTTCTGTACAGAGAGATGCTCAAAGAGATTATGCTGCTGGAAGAGTATACTGACAGGTCTTTTTTCTACAGGCAGAGCAGCCAACTCCTTTTCATCCAGTTCGATACTTCCGCCTGAAGCAGCAAGAAAACCTGCAATGAGATCAAGCAGCGTAGATTTCCCGCTTCCACTTTCGCCTAGTATCGCTACGATCTCCTGCGGCTTTACGGAGAGTGTATAGGTATAGACATCATCAATGCTTTTGTATCGGTACTTCAGATCAGTTATTTTCAGCAACACGACTCCTAAATAGTTTTGGCAAGAGGATGAATACACTCAACGTGATCGCAAGAAGTATAAGTGCAACACCTGCTGCATCACTGGTCCTGTAGGAACCCATCAGCTGATAGAGATACCAGGGCAGCGTAGAGAATTCATCCGAACCGAAAAGTGCTATGATACCCAAATCTCCCAGTGAAAAACAAAAAGCCAGAGCAAAAACATACCCCAGGGGCGACTTCAAATAGGGATACTCGCAATAGACCCATCGCTGTAAAGACGTAAGGTTGAGCGAGAATGCCAGCTTGTCGTAACGTTGTGCCGTTTTCTGCATGACAGGGGCAAGTACGGAGAGAGCAAAAGGCATGGACATCAGTACATTTGCTGTAAGCACGGCTGCCGTAGGCCAAAACAGCATGGGAGCTTCATAATTTTGGGAGAGCAGAAAAAAGCCCAGGCCCATAACAAGAGAAGGAACAGCAAGATAGAGATTACCTGAAAAAGAGACAAGGATACTGAAAAATTTTGAAAATACATTGTCTGCCAAACGGGTTTGCAGTACAAAATAGCGTTTGGCATCACTTAAAAGTAGTGCGAGAATAACAGTGATCAGACTGGAAACCGTCGCCAGAATCAGACTGGTAACAAAAGACTTGATGAAAAGTTCCTCTTTCACAATGCGTCCGAAATCCGCTCCCATACCGTCAACGATGATCACCAGCAAAGGTAAAATGAAGAAGAGTGCAAAGAGTACGATAACCGTTCTCTGAACGGCAGTGATATGTTTTTTCTCTTTCCACGGAATGTGCAGTTCACCAGTCTTCAGGTTGCTTAAACCTGTTCTGAAACTTGAAGAAAATACCACAAGCAACGTGGAGACTGCAAGCTGTATCAATGCCAGTTTCAGGGCCATGGCAATGTCAAAATCAAGTCTCACCGCTTCGTAAATGGCTACTTCCAGCGTGTTGTAGGAAGGGGAACCTCCCAGGATCAGCACAATGGCAAAGGAGGTAAAGCACAGAAGAAATATGGTCGAACCTGTACTCAACAGTGTGGATCTCAGTGCCGGCAGTTCAATATAGATGAACCTTTGGAATATCGTAAAATTCAGACTTTTTGCAAGTTTGTACTTCTCTTTGGGGATACTCTCAAAACTATGCAGCAAAGCGCGTGCAGCAAAAGAAGCATTCAGGTAGGTATGTGCCAGCAGTATACCGAACAGACCATACAGGTAAGAGCCAAAAGAGTGGTCAAAAAGAGAGAGACTGAACTGGTTGATCCATCCGTTACGCCCATATACACCTATGAGCCCGAATGCAACGATGAGCGTAGGCAGGACCAGAGATGAAGAGAAGAGCGCAACCAGAACAGACCGGCCTTTAAACTGTGATTGATGTGCCAGACTCCATGCCAGTACAATGCCTACAGCCAAAGAGAGCAGCGTAGATAAAAAAGCCTGGTAGAGCGTGAATTTCAGGAGACTGTAAACCCGTACATCAAGCTGTGTTACCGACGCAGGGTCCTCTGCCAGAAAAAGCGTGAAAAAGAGTACAAAAGCAAAACCCAGCAAAAGCATAGAGACAAGAAGTCCCGGCAGCAATGCGCTTTTAAATCTGGACAGATGCTTGAACATGATCACTTCCGTATGGCATCAAGCCATTCGTTTATGTATGCCTTTCTATTTTCTTCTACCGTTCTGCCATCCAGCAGAAGCATTTTGGAAGGTGTATGCAGCAGTTCAAAGGCTTTGGGAAGTCCCTGTTTTGTTTTTACTACAGGGTATGCCCAGTTGGTCGCAGGGATGATATCTGCAAAGGTCTGAGAGTGCATGAATGCCAAAAACTGTTTTGCCAGTGCTTTGTGCCTGGAAGATCTCAGCATAGCTGCCACTTCTATCTGTCCGTAATGTCCCTCTTTGAAATTCGCACTTTGAATATTTGTCCTGTTCTCTTCTATCATATGATATGCAGGTGAAGTGGTATAAGAGAGCACCATGTCTGCCTCACCTTTGAGAAAAAGTCCGTAAGATTCCGACCAACCTTTGGTAATGGTCAGAATGTGGGGAGCAAGGCGTTTCCAGTACTCCCCTGCTTTATCACCGTAGATCATCTTGATCCATAAGAGCAATCCGAGTCCGGAAGTGGATGAACGCGGATCCTGGATTACGATCTTGAAATCTTTGGGCATGGCTGCCAAGGCTTCAAAGGAGTCGGGGACTGTTTTAAGTTTATCCGCATCGTAAACAAAAGCAAAATAGCTGTAATCATAGGGTACAAAATTCTCATCGGCATAGGCTACGGGAAGCTCCGGCATTGATGTATTGAGATCATGCTTTGCAAAAAGATCCGTTTTGTTCGCTACTTGGGCAATACTTGTATCAAGCCCTAAAAGTATATCCGCTTTGGTATGTCTGCCTTCAAGCTGTATCTTCCTCAATACCCCTATGGAACTGGACGCAGAAACGAATTTCAGCGTACAGTTGCACTCTTTTTCAAACGCCTCTTTTATCCTGGGAGCTGCTCCCCATGATGCAGTGAAGGAATCATAGGTATAGATGGTGAGTATGGGTTTCGTACCCCCTGCAAATGCAGGGATACTGAGAATAAAGGTGAAGAGTAATAGTTGTACTGTTTTAAACATACAGGATTATATCATAGATTAAAAGTCATATGAAACTGTAAGTCCTATGGTTCGTGGTGCACCTTTTTGGGTGTATAGTTCCGGGACATAACCATTTCCAGGATCGTTAGGGAAGTAGAATCCTCTTACATAATACTCCTCATCTGTGATGTTCCTTACCCATAATGATGCTACCCAATTATCGGTGTTATAGGATAAACTTGCATTCCATAAAGCATAAGCATCAGATTTTTGATCATGTGTATTGGAAAAGTAGTAACTTCCTTTTCCTTCTACATTGGTTTTCAACATCCAATTCTCAAGAAAAGTATAATCCAACCCTACATTATACTGATATTCAGGTGATTGAGCGGGAGTTCTTCCTTCCAGCTCTGCAGTATACTCATCAAACTCAGCCCTGAGCAATCCAATACTTGAGAAAAGATGCAGTACATCATTCGGATAGTAGTCCAGTTGAGATTCAAGCCCATAATAGCTGCCTTTAGCAGCATTGGAAAGATAGTCTGTAAAACTGTGTGTATCTTCCTGGTACAGTTTGACCTGCATATCTTTGCGTTTTCCATAGAAAAGATTTAGTCTGCTTTTTAACCTGTTATCAAAGTGAGAAGAGTTTAACCCTGCATCAAGGTTCCATAATGTCTCTGTAGCAAATGTCTTATCCTCTTCACTGAGTGTCGTACCGGCATTGACCCCACCTGGTTTATAGCCTCTGGAGAGTGTTGCATAGTAAAGTTGTGTATCGGTGTATTGATAGTTCACTCCTATTTTTCCACCTACCATCACTTCATCATTGTCTATGTTCACATCATGCGAATCACTATACTCTGCATCCCATTTTTCAACTCTAAAACCACTGACAAATGTAAACTTCTCATCAATATGCGTATCCAACTGTGTATAGAGTGCGATATTCTTTGACTCATAACTGCTGTCAAAATAAAGCTCTGCACCATAGTCTGTCGGGTGGTATCTGTCTAGTTTCTCATCAAACTTTTTAGCATATGCGCCTATGGTCCAATCTGTTTTACCACCAAAGATACGGCCATTTTCATTTGAGATCAAACGAACATCTATATCTGTCTGTTTTTGCTCTCTTTTATACTCATCAAACCCCATATATGGCCACAATGAAGCATCAAACTCACCTACATAGCTCCAATCTTCATCATAACTGTAAGTCATATCTGAGTTTGAGTGACTGATCTTTGAGATCAGTCTCATTTTATCAAACTCATACGTTGACTTGAGTGCAAAAGCATTGGTTGTTTGTGTATCTTGTCCAGGTTGGTCTGAATGAGAATCCCAACTGTTATCCAGTGTAAATGCATCATAGCCGTTATCTATATCAACATGTATTAAATTCAGATCGATCGTGTGCTTATCACTGGCAAACCACTTTAAGTGCGCTTTTGCTGTAAGCTCGTCTATATTATTTGTATCATCACGGTCTAAATAACTGTTTTTCATAAAACCGTCACTGCTGTTCTTATAGATCGAAAACCTTCCTAAAAGTGTATCATCTATGAGTGTACCGCCTACAGCAGCACCAAATGCCTTTGTATTATAGTTTCCAACGGTTGCTTCTATGTGTCCCTCTGTCTCTTTAGTCGGTTCATTGCTTTGCAGGCTTACAACCCCTGCGAGTCCATTTGCTCCGAATGTTGTCCCTTGCGGTCCTTTAAGTACCTCAACTTGCTTCACATCAAAGAGTGTAGCACCCAAAGTGGCATGAGAAAAATCAATACCATCTATCATGATCCCTACTGACGGGTTAATTGGGGTTTCAAACTGGCTTCTCTCCCCTATTCCTCTGATCTGGATATATTTTGCTTTAGAGGCACCTGCTGTAAAGTTTACATTTGGTGTACTTGATAATACTTCAATAAAAGGTTCTGAAGCTTTGTCAGCAATCTCTTCTTCTCCTATAACAGTCACACTGTTACTTGTTTGTGAAAGCTTCTTCTCCCTAAAGTCAGAACTGACTACAATAGGATCAAGTGTCACTTCATCTGCAACAGCAGGCATGTTCAAAACTGCATATGCAGCCATACATGATAATGTTAAGTGTTTGGATATCATTTTATTTCCCTTAAATATTTTGTAATAAGGGGAAGAAGGTATATAAAAGTAAAATCTTATATATAATGCTCTTCCCTACGCCGGTATTAACCAGATCAAGTTCAACGGGTTTATTATCTCAGCTGAGAATTCAGCACCCCGAGAGTATTGAGAAGAAAAATATACTTAAATAAGATAAATTTTTCCTTAATTAAAAAATAGGCTCTTTTCGACTTACCTGGTCGTGATGATACGGTAACTGAAAATGTACGCTGTCCTGTAGCTTTTTATAAAGGAACTTTTTAGCATACTCCACACTTTGAGGCATACTGAAACCTTTTGCCAGATAGGTCGCAATAGCTGACGAGAGCAGACACCCTGTACCGTGAGTATGAGTAGTTTCTACCCTTGGACTGCTAAAACTTTGATATATCAATGATTTCTCAACCAAATAATCTATGGCTTGTTTCTCTTGACTATGGCCTCCTTTGATCAGTACATTATTTGCACCCAACTCAAAAAACGCCTCTGCTACCTTTTCCACCTCATCTTCTTTACCCATATAATTACCCTCTAAAAGGCTATTGATTTCAGGAAGATTTGGAGTAATCAGATCAACTAAAGGGAAAAGCCTCTCTATCATACAGGCTATAGCATCCGATTCTAACAGTACTCTACCGCTTGAACTTATCAGTACGGTATCAAGTACAATATTTTTGAGTTTATACTTCTTAATCGCTTCTGCTACAACCCCAATAATCTTGGCATTGGCAAGCATACCGATTTTAACTGCATCTACCTCTATATCATCCAGTATGGTGTGGAGTTGCAGTCTGAAATGTTCAACGGGTGTAGGCAGCAGACCTTTCACTCCTGTAGAGTTCTGAGCAGTAAGCGCTGTAATAGCTGTAAAGGCATACGCACCTAAAGCATGTATGGTCTTAGCATCTATCTGGATACCTGCACCACCGTAATTATCTGATCCTGCTATAGTGAGTACTGTCGGAGTATAGCTAGTTACCATAGGTTTCAAAATCCTCTATTAGTGCCACTACTCTGGCCTTGGATATCTCACCGTTTTCCAAAACATCTGAAATCATCGCTATCCCCGAGGCTGCTTTGGTCTTGACCACTGCTTGAATATTCTCAATGGTTATCCCACCAATCGCTACTATAGGATACTCTACATTTTTAGCCCAGCGTTTTAAATCTTCAATACCTACAGGATCATAAGTGAGCTTTTTAGAGATAGGTTCATAGATTGGACCTATCGCTAAGTAGGAAGGTTCAAACCCTAAAGCAATCTCTATCTCTTTAGGGGTGTGGGTACTAATGCCTAACCTTATGCCTGCTTCTAAAATAGCCTCTACATCTGCCTCTTGGATGTCTTCTTGTCCTAAATGAATACCATAGGCTTTATGTTTGATGCCTAGTTCCCAAAAATCATTGAGGAAAAAACGTGCATTATAGGCTTCTGAGATTTTAATGGCTTCTACTACTTCATCTTCGAGTGCTTGACCGGAAAATGCATCTTTGGTTCGCAGTTGGGCTGTGGTGATACCACACTCATACAGAGGTCTTAATTTGCAGGCTCTGTCTACTACGGGGTAGATGCCTAGTGGTGTTTCATCACATTTTGTGAATTTCATATTTATCCTTGTAGGGTGCGTTTGCCAACGCACCTTTTATACATTATGCCTTTTAGTAAACTTTTTATTTTATACAACTTTTATCACATGGTGCGTTGGCAAACGCACCCTACGAGAACTGGTGCCAAAAAGGCGTTCCAACCGTAGGTGTAGAAGGAGAGGCAAACTCCCTTTGTTGCATTGCACCCGACTCATAGCCTAAACGCCCGGCTTCCACAGCATATTTAAATGCATTTGCCATCTTTACCGGATCTTGTGCCAGTGCAATAGCAGAGTTCAGCAATACTCCATCATAACCCAACTCCATCGCCTGCGCAGCATGTGACGGTTTTCCTATACCTGCATCTATAATCAGTTTCAGCTCCGGGAACTTCTCTCTGATCGCCTTCAGTTTAGAAGGATTCATCAAACCTTTTCCTGAACCTATCATTGACCCCCACGGCATGATGATCTTACAACCAACATCTGCCAATTTTTTTGCAACTACCAAGTCATCAGTCGTATAAGGGAAGACTTCAAATCCCTCTTTTATAAGTACTTCTGCTGCTTTTACTGTTTCAAACGGATCCGGCTGCAGGTTGTACTGGTCTCCAATGACTTCGAGTTTTATCCAGTTGGTTCCAAAGACCTCTCTTGCCATTTGAGCCGTGGTAATCGCTTCTTTAGCAGAGTGACAACCTGCTGTATTGGGCAGGACATGAATATTTAAAGATTTAATAATCTCCCAAAAGTCCCCGCCGGCTTTGTCTCCGGCTGCTTGACGGCGAAGTGCCACAGTCACGATCTGTGCTTCAGAGGTTTTAATCGCTTCTTCCATATTGGCAGGAGAAGGATAGAGTGCAGAGCCAATGAGCAGTCTGCTGCTTAACGTTTTTCCGCCTATTTCCCATGTGTTGTTTTCTTCTATTGTATGTAACTTTTTTGTCATACTATCCACCTTGTACCGGAGCGAGTATTTCTATGCTGTCATTGGCTTGAATGGTTGTTGATTCATACGATTTCAAAGCTACAAATGTACCGTTAAGTGCCACTGCAAATCCTTCTTTCGTATAGTTGAGTTCTTTGATCATCTCTTTGATATTTATACCATCACTAACAGTCTGTTTCTCACCATTGACAATAATTTCTATCATTTTAACTCCTTATTAATACCTTCATTTAATGCCTTTTCAACTATAGCAGGAGCAAGCAAGTACCCATGTCTGTAGAGTCCGTTGATTCGTGTTAATTTCTCAGAATTCTCTATGCGTGGTAAATTGTCTTTAAAAGCAGGACGGCAGTTTGTTTCTGTGTTGACAATGCGTGCCTCTCCAAAACCTGAATGAACAGAAAAAACCGCTGAGAGAAGTTCCAGACTGGAGCGTACAGACATTGGACTGGTATCTTCACTCTCTAGTTCTGTTGCGCCCACCACATAACGTTTAGTTCCCGGTCTTTGTGATATTTTACACTCTTGACAATACTCCAGATCCATACCCTCACATCCATTCTCACGAGGCACAATGTATATTTTGTAACGAGGATGAAGCAGTCTGGTCGGACGTGTAATATTGATCTCTGATGATTCAAGCCAGAAAACTTCACCTCTTACCCCGCGCAGATCATCAAAATGCTCTTTGGCTCCCAAACCTCTGGAGTCAAATACCCAATCAAAACTTTGCTCTTTATCACCATAATACACCTTTCCGGACTCGATCTTATCTACTTTAGTATATTCCATCCAAGTAATATTCGGATCCATATCCAAAGTGGTAGTAGAGAATGCCATGAATCTTTGTGAATCCACTTGCCCCTCATCTTTCAGATAAAAGGCTTTACTATGATGGGCAAGATCAGGCTCCAACTCTGCCAATTCTTGACTGCTGAGCATCTCTATCTCTTTGGCTTCTTCTACTTTATATCGAAGTGAGCCAATAAAATGTTCAAGCTCTGACATATCTTGAGGGTGTGCCGTAATGATCGTCCCTTTAAGCTGACAACCATCATACACACCTGCCTCTTTCAACAAATCAGGCCAAAGTTCCATAGAGCGTCTGCCATGTTCAAAAATAACCGACTCCGCTGTTTCCAGTTCCGCAAACGGTGCCAACATCCCCGCAGCGGTAAATCCTGCTGCATCGGTTCCCTCTTTGCTGCTTTTGTCAAAAAGTGTTAAGGTATGTCCATCTCTAAGCAGGTTGAGTGCCAAAACTCTACCTACCAGACCGGCTCCTACAATTGCTATGTTCATTATTTCCCTTTTTCTGACTTATTTTATATAACTTTGTGTGTTATATTTTATCTGCCTCAATATACACTTCACTGCCCTTCTCTTTAAAGACTTCAGACATTTCATCCATACCTTTTTGTTTTGCCTCTTCCAGATCCATCTCCAAAGCATCCGCATAATCACGTACTTCCTGGGATATTTTCATGGAACAGAACTTAGGTCCGCACATGGAACAAAAGTGTGCTACTTTTGCTGCTTCCATAGGCATGGTCTCATCATGGTATTCTCTGGCTTTTTCAGGGTCAAGACCGATATTGAACTGATCTACCCATCTGAACTCGAACCGCGCCAAACTCATTGCATCATCTCTTGCTCTTGCACCTGGGTGACCTTTGGCAATATCTGCTGCGTGAGCTGCAAGTTTATACGTGATAAGTCCCTCTTTGACATCTTCTCTGTTTGGAAGCCCCAGGTGTTCTTTAGGTGTGACGTAACAAAGCATCGCACAACCATACCAACCGATCATCGCAGCACCTATCCCTGAAGTGATATGGTCATATCCCGGAGCAATATCGGTAGTCAATGGCCCAAGTGTATAAAATGGAGCCTCATCACACCACTCAAGCTGCTTCTCCATATTCTCCTTGATCATATGCATCGGTACATGCCCCGGACCTTCAATGATAGTTTGAATATCATGTTTCCAAGCGATCTTTGTAAGTTCTCCAAGCACTTTAAGCTCTGCAAACTGTGCTTCATCATTGGCATCGGCTACAGAACCTGGTCTAAGCCCATCCCCAAGAGAGAATGTCACATCATATGTTTTCATAATTTCACAAATATCTTCAAAGTGTGTATAGAGGAAGTTCTCTTGATGGTGTGCGATCATCCATTTCGCCATGATAGACCCACCGCGAGAGACGATACCTGTTACTCTTTTCGCTGTCATAGGTACATGATGAAGTAAAAGCCCTGCATGAATAGTAAAGTAGTCTACTCCCTGCTCGGCTTGCTCTATGAGTGTATCTCTAAAGACTTCCCAAGTCAAGTCTTCTGCAATACCATTTACTTTTTCCAACGCCTGATAGATAGGCACCGTCCCGATAGGCACAGGAGAGTTTCTCAGTATCCAGTCACGTGTCGTGTGAATGTTCTTCCCTGTAGAAAGATCCATTACAGTATCTCCACCCCATCTGGTTGACCAAACCATCTTTTCAACTTCTTCGGCAATAGAAGATGTCGTAGCAGAATTACCAATGTTTGCATTTACTTTTACCAGGAAATTACGGCCGATGATCATAGGCTCTACTTCCGGGTGGTTAATGTTACAAGGGATGACTGCTCTCCCCTCAGCTATCTCTTGTCTTACAAATTCTGCTGTAATTTTTTCAGGCAAGTTCGCACCAAAACTATTACCTTTCAGTCTGGCTTCTCTTTCTTCCTCTTGAAGATATGCTTCACTCATCGCCAGGTTTTGATTCTCTCTAATGGCTACAAACTCCATCTCCGGAGTAATGATACCTTGTCTGGCATAGTGAAGTTGTGATACATTTTGCCCTTTTTTTGCTCTAAGTGGTGTTCTCACAAGTCCTTTTGCACCGGCTGTTACAAACTCCAACTGCTCGTCGGTATTGTACCCGTTGTCTTCAGGCTCCATGATACGGCCTTCATACTCCTCTACATCACCTCTTTTTTCTATCCACTCTTTACGGATAGCAGGGATACCTTTGCCTACATCTATCTCTACGGATGGATCTGTATATGGTCCGGAAGTGTCATAAACGCCCAGTTTTGTATCATTGCTTAGTGATATTTCACGTACAGGTACACGGATATCTTTATGTATCTCGCCTTGAAGATAGATCTTCTGTGAAGCAGGTAGTGGCTCTCTTGTCAAAAGCTCGTTGGATGTTGTTAATGTATCTTTAAATGGTTTTGTCATCTTTTTCCCTTAAAATTAATGATGTAATTTCGTTGGGAAGAGGTGTAAATAAGTAGCGATGGATTCTATAATGAAATACATTACGGATCATCAAAGTAGTTATATACAAGTCTCTTCCTTACGCCGGTATGATCCGGTTCAAGTTCAACGGGTAGGCTTTTTTGGCCTTCTCAGCTACTTTCGTGTAGCACCCCGAGAGGTTGATATTGCACTATATGTTAAATAGGGTAAAAAATACCTTAATTAACTAAAGAATGGAAATTTTCCATTCATCATGTGTTAAAATGATAAAAAATCACTCCTCAGTTTCGCCTAGATGGCTACGCATACGCTCCGACCATTTCGGTTTCAAAGCTATAAACGATAAGCAGTTATCGTTTATTCTACGCTTTTCATCTCAACAAGTTCAGCTAAAAGTTCTTCTATTTCATCTTCTTCCAGCTCATTGCGTCCAAGCTCTTCAATAATGGCGAAACACTCTGTACGCATCTCACGCATCTCTTCAAGATCATCTTTTTGTTCTTTGGATGCTGACTTAGCTTTGTCTATGGCTTCAAAAAGTTCATCTATTGCTGCTTCCAGGTCTGGAATAATTTCTAATTCTAAAAGATTTTTTAATTTGTCTGCTGATGTCATAAGGATATCCTAATATGTAATATTTTTTGTATTGTATCTAAATTGGGATTATGAGTGAATAGGGGAATTGAATTGTGGATCCCCGGGTGCCGTGACCGCAGGGAGGAAATACCCTTGGGTGCAAACCCGAGGATGACGAAAAGTCAACTTATAATTAGTCTCTTAGCTACAGCCACATCCTCCACCTGAGTGTGAATGTCCTTGCTCTGGAGCTGCACCGCTTGCACCACCTGTACTACATGCACTTACACCTGGAGGTGTGGTTGGTTGGATCGCTTGATTATCTGCACCACCTTCTGCATTGACCTTGTCTATAAAGGCAAGAAGATCAGATGCAGCTTTCTGGTAACGTTTAGCTGTCTCTGAGTCTGGTTTATGGTATGTCACTGGCATACCTGTATCACCACCTACTCTAATTGCCGGTTCTATCGGTATACGAGCGATCACGTTTGTATCATACTCTTTTGCTACAGATTCAGTTGTTCCCATACCAAAAATGTCAGACTCTGTATCACATGAAGGGCAGATAAATCCACTCATGTTCTCAATAATACCTGCTGTTGGGATATGAAGCTTTTGGAACATATCAAGTGAACGTCTAGAGTCATCAAGAGAAACCTCTTGTGGTGTTGTTACCGTAATACCTGCTGTAACCGGTACAGACTGTGCAAGTGTAAGCTGTGCATCACCTGTTCCAGGAGGCATGTCGATCACTAGTACATCCAGCTCTGACCAAAGGATGTCTCTGAGGAACTGCTCGATCGCTTTCATGATCATCGAACCTCTCCAGATAAGAGATTGCCCCGGCTCCATAAGTGACCCCATAGACATGATCTCAACACCATATGCTTTCAGTGGAAGTACTTTGTTTCCTTGGATCTCTGGTTTTTGATCTGCTACACCCATCATACGAGGGATATTCGGTCCATAGATATCCGCATCAAGAAGACCTACTTTTTTACCCTGCATTGCCATAGCAATAGCAAGGTTTACTGATGTAGTTGATTTACCAACCCCACCTTTACCTGAACTTACCATCACGAAGCTCTTCACGTGTGGAGCGATATTTTTACCACTCATTGTGTTAGACATCTGCTTTGGTGCCTGTGGTGCTTTGATGTTGATTGCTATATTTTCAAAACCAAGCTTTTTAAGCTCTGTTGTAGCTTCATCTGTAAGCTGTGCTTTTACCTCATCCGCTGATGATGTGATATCGATGGTCAATGATACGTTTGTTCCGTCCACTACCACGTCTTTTACAAATCCAAAAGTTACGATATCTTTCGTAAATCCTGGATACGTTACGTTTTTCAACGCTTCTAATACATTTTCTTGTGTCATAATATCATTTCCTGAATTAATAAAATTTTGTATAAGAGTTATACCACCCTAAATCTTAAATTAGATTGAAATTATCTATTTTCTTTCAAATAGGAGAAATTTTATCTGATTAAAGAAACTATCAAGCTAGCTGAATGTATAATGCGTTACTTTATGACACACAGGGATCTATGTTGCTAGACACGACTTTAATACTTTTAGGAGCAGGAAACTCCACACGATTTAAAAGCAATGTTAAGAAACAGTGGCTCTATACGAAAGATATACCTTTATGGTTATATGTATCTGAACGCTTTGAGACTATTGCCGATTTCACACAGATCATTATTGTCTCTTCTGCCGAAGATATCACACTTATGAAAAAATTTGCCGACTATACCTATGTTGAAGGCGGAGATTCCAGACAGACTTCACTGAGTAATGCTCTACGGCATGTTACTTCGGACTACGTACTGGTAAGTGACATTGCCAGATGTTGTGTACCTCAAGATATGATAGAACGTATCCTGGCTGCAAAGAAAAAAGCAAGCTGTATTGTTCCCGTACTTTCTGTTGCAGATACACTCTATTTGGATAACTCCCCCATAGACAGGGAAAAAGTAAAGATCATTCAGACACCTCAACTGAGTGTTACCAAAACACTCAAAAAGGCCCTGGAGACTGAACAACTCTTTACAGACGACAGTTCAGCAGTTGCTTCCATAGGTGAAAAAGTACATTTTGTAGAGGGTTCTGTAGAGGCTCATAAACTTACTACCATTGCGGATCTGCAAAAACTATCCTGTATCCAGGCACCTTCAGCCAGAACACTTACCGGTTTTGGTCTGGATATCCATCCTTTTGAGGAGAATAAAGAGATGTTCCTATGTGGGGTAAAAATTGATATTGACTGCGGATTTAAAGCACATAGCGATGGAGATGTCGCTATACATGCACTCATCGATGCTTTACTGGGTGCAGCAGGTATGGGGGATATTGGTGAACTCTATCCTGATACAGATGAAAGTTATGCAGGTATAGACTCCAAAAAATTACTCACAGATACAGTCAACAAACTCAAAACACATGGATATGAGATCGGTAATATTGATCTTACTATTCTGGCACAGGCACCCAAGATACTTCCCTATAAAAAAGAAATGCGTAAAACAATCGCTTCTTTACTGGGTATCAGACAAAACTTTGTAAACATCAAAGCCACTACAGCTGAAAAACTCGGCTTTGTAGGACGAAAAGAAGGTGTGACCGTTCACGCCGTAGCAAATTTAACTTATTTTAACTGGAAACACATATGAAAATCATCATTGTAGAAAATGAACTTTACTTGGCACAAAGTATCGCATCCAAACTTGGCGAAAATGGATTTGAAACAGAAATCTTCAGCTCTATAAAAGAGTCAATGAAGAGTAATGGTGATATCTATCTGCTCTCAACAAATCTGCCGGGACAGAACACTGCACCACTCATCACACAATTTAAAGACAAAATTATTATTTTAATGGTAAGTTACATCAATAATGATACTGTAGGTGAACCCTTAAAGCTTGGAGCAAAAGACTACATCGTTAAGCCATTTATGATAGAAGAGTTATTACGTAAGATCGAGCACTATCAGGAGTACCAGGATCTTAAAAAGCATACACTGCTTTATCAGGAATATATGAAAAATCTACTTCAAGAGATAAAAACAGATTTCAATTCAGAAAAACTCACTACCCCTCTTGTGATCCAAACCAATTACCAAAGACTTGTTGATAAAATAGTCTTTGAATATGCACAAACCAACAACAAACTTTTAACCTTTGTACCATTGGGAGATAAAGAGTGGAGAGAAAAGATACATAAAGCCGATGCTAAGTCACTCCTTTATATCACTGAAATCCATACCCTTAAGAAGACGGACAGAGAACAACTTTTAGCAATGTTAAACAGTTATGACTTTATTTTATGCAGTACTTCTGAACTAGAGACAGATTTCACAACGATCACACTCAATACCGACTCTAAACTCTATGATCAAAATGAGATCCTGACCATAGATGATTATGTCAAGTTCATAGTCAACAGTTTCCAGTATAAATTTCCCGATACGGAACTCTCTAAAAAATTAGGTATCTCAAGAAAAAGTTTATGGGAAAAAAGGAAAAAGTATGGCCTCTTTAAAAAGAAATAAAGATCATAAATCTCTCTATATCGATACCGAAGCACTCTCTACACTGGCACTTGTACAAGCAGGGCTTATCTCTCCGGTAGATAAACTTATGAATGAAGAAGAAGCCAAAGAGGTCGATAAGACGCAAGTCTATAAAGGGGTACCTTTCCCTTTTTCTTTTGTACTTGCTCCAACAGGTAAACGAAACCACAAGACACTCCTAAGTCTCAAGCAGGGTGAAGTTGTCGATCTTATTAATGAAGGTCAAAAAGTAGGTGAACTTATCGTAGAGGACACCTTCTCCATTGACCCTGTTCAACGCCTTCACAATATCTATGGTACGGCTGACCCTTCTCACCCTGGTGTAAAAAATACGATAACAAGACTAGGTGAGATAGCAGTATCCGGTGAGTATAGTGTAGAGTATCCTCTTATAGAGGACAATATCAGACGTATCAAAAGCATGATTACTAAAACCGGTGCGAAATTTGTCAGCTCTATGATGCTCGCTGCCAATCCACTTAACCGTGCCCATGAGAGAATGATACGTCAAGCCATCAGTACTTCTGATTTATTGGTGATCTTCTTACGTAAACCTTTCACCTCAAAAGGACTGAGATATGATATACGACACAACGCTCTGTCTACTTTTGTTGACAATTTCCTGCCGCGCAACAAAGTCATCATCGTCCCTTTTGAAAACTCCTATATCTTTGCCGGGTTCAACGAACTTATCTTGGATGCTCTTCTAGCCAAGAACTATGGATGCAGTCAACTTGTCGTCGGTAAGAACCATGGCGGCTTAGGACTTTACTATGATCAAAACAGACTCAATTCTGTCTTTGACCATTGTAAAGATATCAATATAGATATTAAAACCATTGATGAGTATGTCTATTGTGATACCTGTAAAACACTGGTGAGTACACGAACCTGTCCTCACGGGCAACACCATCATGTCCACTACCATTCAGAGTCCATTATGAAACTGATACAAGGTGGCATAATACCTCCTTCAATCCTGGTAAGAAAAGAGGTCTCAGCAAATATCCTCGCTGCACTTTTCCCTGAAAGATTTGAAAATCTGCAAGAGTTACACTACTCTCTAATGCCGGGATCCGGGCTACTCGAACAACAAAGCGAAGAGCAGTTTTATTTGAAATTGATAGAACTCTATCAGACATCATCACTTACATAAAAATCCTTGTCATCCTCGTGCCTGACACGGGGATCGACAATATAAACGGAGAATAAATTATGACCATTCAAAAACTTTTTTTAACTTTTTTTGGTGCAGGACTCAGCCCCAAAGCCCCCGGTACTGTAGGTACACTCGCTTCACTACCTGTTGGACTTGCTGTCCTTTATTATCTCGGTATGGAGTCACTCTTCATGCTTACCCTTGCCATCACCATCATCGGTATCTTTGAGATAAACAAATATGAAAAAGCCACCGGCATCCACGACCAACAAGAGATCGTCATCGACGAAGCAGCAGGCATGTGGCTCTCACTCATGATAGCCTACTCTACAGCTATCACTATGAACTACCCCTACGTAGAGATACTCGCCATCATCTTCAGCTTCGCTGCATTCCGCCTCTTTGATATCTGGAAGCCTTCTACCATAGGTTGGATAGACAGAGAGCTTAAAGGTGGTCTTGGTGTGATGCTTGATGATGTACTTGCCGGGATCGCGGGTGGGCTTTTAACTGTTGTCGTTTTGATGGGGATCGGGAAGTTGGTTTAAACTTCCTTATTTCTCTATCATCCTCTCTAAAACACCCTTGATCAACCCTTCATATTCGGCTAATTCTTCAGCTTCCATTTCCTTACCCGAGCGAAACTTTTTATGATACTTCTCTAAGGCTTTACGTAGATCATCTCTGAGCCATTTCTCTTTAAATGTACTGTCCATATCTATATCTATGACACCACGCAAGGCATGAGAACGATTGGCTATTTGGGTGGTGTGGTAGATGGCACGTCCCAGTAGAATATAGGGGAAATTTCTGTTTTCCATCGGTCCCATCTCCAGGTAGCGTTTACCTAGTATTTTTCCCAAAACTTTTACTTCAGAGAGTTCATTGAATCCAAAATATGCACCTACTCCACCCACTACAGCTCCGACACCTGCACCTAAAAGCAGCGTATGCCCTGCAAAGAGCAGATCCACCCCTGCACCTGTCACCGCACCACTGGTAGCAGCCGTAATCAAAAGTTCTTTTTTTGTAAGCCCAAACACGGATGCCGTCTCTTCGGAAAACAGATCCATCCCCTCAAAGGCCAGCAACTTTTGCTCTTTTTTAAGATGGTCATGATTCCATATCTGTTCTATTTTCTTCTGTGTAGATACTTCTAACTCACGTAATTTATCTTTATAGTTACGCGCTATCTTCTCTTTCTCTTCTTTACTCGCTTCTTTTGAAGAGAAAGAGAGTTGTTCTACGGTAGAGACTGACTCATACAGGAGTCTTGCTATGGCAGCACTGCTTCGCTCTATCATCTGTTCTTGATACTTTTCAAAAAGTTTGATGGAAGCTTTTACCGGAGCGATCCACTCCTCTTTAAGTTGTGCCATACTCTCCAAGATAGAGATATGCTGTAAACGCGTTGTCTCCATAGGATTAAATGTACGCACCATCTTGAAGTAGTGCCCCAATGCTCTTTTCCACTCTATACTGTAGTCAGTCTCATCAATATGGTTGATGAGTGCCATAGAGGGTTGTCCTGTCCATCGAAGTATCTCCATCTCTGCCTCATACTCTTCACCATACGGTTTAGAGCCATCTACCACATAGATAATCCCTGCACCATTCATGATGGGTTCAAGCAGTTCTATCTCATCACTGAAACGTACATCCTCTTTATGCTCGTTAATGAACATTTGTACCACTTCATGTTTCTTGTCAGCAGGGACATCATGCTGCTCTAACCAAGATAACACTCTTCTGGCACGTTGAAAACCCGGTGTATCAAAAAGCTCATAGAGTATCTTCCCATCTACTTTAAGTGGAAAACTACGCTTCTTTGTTGTTGTACCCGGAGTATCTGATATTTGTACACTGTCATCTAAAGCCAGTGATGAGACGATGGAACTTTTCCCTTTATTTGGGTGCCCTACTACGGCAAACATTGGATGTGCTGTATTCATCTTTTTAACCATACTTTCTTGTGGTTTAATGTAGAGAGTTTTCTTGCCCATACCTCTACCTCTTTACTTTGGGTTTTATAATGTTCTTGACTCGTACCCACAGGATAAACTATTACTTTATCTACTCTTCTAATGAGTTCTTCTAGAAAATCAACAAAGTCCATGGTCGGTGGTTCCCATGCTTTTACGTAAAGCAGTACCTCACCATGACTTTTATTGATGATCTCACTGTCTTCATCCAAAGTGTTTCCACCCCCTACTTCAAAAAGTTTAGGAGAGATGACCTGCATACTATCACTTATCACCACCAACTGCGCTTTAGGGATGGCCCAGCCTTGCACTACATCATATGAGGTATCCAAAGAGCTTACTACTTGTATATAACTATCATTATTCGGCATAAATTTCTTTTCATCTCTACTTGAATGCGTAGAAATGATAGGCTCATTCATTTCGCTAAGCAATCTCTTTACACCATTTAGTGTTAAAAATGATTTTTTAATCGCTCTTTTTAAACCAAACACTGACAACAGATATATCCCAAAACGTAATATAATGGCATAAAAAATGGTAGCAAAAGCCAAAAATTTCCACCACTCTCCAAGTTTGGAAGCATTGGTTATCATCTCCTCACTTAGTTTGTCTCCAAGTCTAAAGTATTGACTCTGTTCGATGAGTTCAACAGAGGGGACCGCTGAGGGATAATACTCTCTCCAAGAAAAAGCTACAGTATTTAAAAATCTATGAAAACTCTCAGGGCTAATGCTAAGCGTAGTACTCCATGCAAAAGCGATATCTTTCGTCGCTACCATACCCAAAAGTGCAAGTAGTAATCCAAATGAAAAAGCCAAAGCAATGATCTGGGAACGCATGATCACTATCCAGTTTGTAAGTAGTGGATTTATCTTTACTTCTTTTAGGTTCTCCTGCATCTTATGAGGTAAAAAGTATAATATCTTCTCCATCCAAAAAGCAGGTGAGATATGCACCAGCAGACTCTGTGCAGTATTGGCTCGTATCATTGAGATAAGGGTCAAAGTCATTGTAAATAGAGGAAAGAACACCACCATCACCATAAAATAGATAACATTCACTGGTTCATGTCCACTGTAACTTAACAAACCTACCCCGGATAAAAAACCCAGAACAAATGCGATGAGGGTCAGTGTCAGCGTCACACCATAAAGATAGCTGGAAAAAGTTTCACTCAACAGTGGTTTTTTTAATTTTGCTCTATGCTCATTCACCCATGCTAAAAGTTGCTCTATGGGTCTGTTTTTCACTACTACATGTGTTAATCCAAATGCACGGTTCTCTTCCCGTGTAGTAGTATCAGTTTGTAGTAGCTCGTAAAGGTCTAGATAAGATTTTAAGTTCATATTCTTCAATCATACATAATTTTTATATAGTCGTAAGCTATGGCTTTGGCATATACGCTTCGTCGTGCGTGAATACAAACGACAAACCATTGTCATTTGCTCAACCCCTTGCCTGCACGGCTCCACTTCGTTCCGACCGTTACGGTTCCGTAGCTACAAACAACAAGCAGTTGTTGTTTGCTTAACGCTTTGCCTGCACGGCTCCACTTCGTTCCGACCGTTACGGTTCCGTAGCTGCAAACAACAAGCAGTTGTTGTTTGCTTAACGCCTTACCTGCACGGCTCCACTTCGTTCTGACCGTTACGGTTCCGTAGCTGCAAACAACAAGCAGTTGTTGTTTGCTTAACGCCTTACCTGCACGGCTCCACTTCGTTCTGACCGTTACGGTTCCGTAGCTGCAAACAACAAGCAGTTGTTGTTTGCTTAACGCTACTCATCTTCAGGACATCCATATATGATGCATCTCAGGCGTTCTTTATAGGCTTCATCATCATAACTGTCTACACGTGCAACACCCTCTTCAAATGCTGTTCTGGCAACAGCAGAGGCAACCCATATAAGTGCTTCTTTATTGAATGGTAATGGGATGATATGCTCTTTCCCGTACTCTATATGGTCATTATGATAAGCTGCTTTTACATAGTATGGTACAGGCTCTTTTGCCAGCGTTGCAAGTGCTTTGGCTGCTGCCATTTTCATACCTTCAGTGATCTTCTTCGCTCGTACATCCAGTGCCCCTCTAAAGATAAAAGGAAAACCAAGTACATTATTTGTCTGGTTAGGATAGTCGGAACGCCCTGTTGCAATGATAGCATCATCTCTTACCTCTTTTATCTCCTCAGGGAGTATCTCCGGTACAGGGTTTGCCAAGGCAAAGATGACTGGTTCAGGTGCCATCTTGGCTACCATCTCTTTTGTGAGCGCTCCTGCAACACTCAGTCCCAAGAACATATCTGCCCCTTCTATGGCTTCATAGAGTCTTGTTGCTGCCGTCTCTACGGCAAAGGGCATTTTGTACTTGTTAAGGTCTGTTCTATTGGTATTGATCACCCCTTTAGAGTCACACATGATAATATGTCTTACACCTAAAGCCTGATACATCTTCGCACATGAAATACCTGCTGCACCTGCTCCATTAATGACTATTTTGATCTCATCTACTTTTTTGCCTGTCAGTTCTAAAACATTCATGAGTCCAGCCGTAGTGATAATAGCTGTACCGTGTTGGTCATCATGAAATACAGGGATATCCAGTTCTTCTTTAAGTATGCGTTCTATCTCAAAACATTTAGGTGCTTTAATGTCTTCAAGGTTGATACCGCCAAACGTAGGAGCAATGGCTTTACATGTAGCAACTATCTCCTCCACACTGTGTACATCCAACTCTATGTCAAAGGCATCCACATTGGCAAACTTTTTAAAGAGTACCGATTTCCCTTCCATCACAGGTTTGGAAGCAAGCGGACCGATGTCTCCAAGACCCAGTACTGCTGTACCGTCAGAGACGACAGCAACAAGATTTGCACGGTTGGTATATTCAAAAGAGAGGTTTTCATCTTTGGCTATCTCAAGGCAAGGTATAGCTACCCCGGGAGTGTACGCAAGGGAAAGTTCATATTGGGAGTCACAAGGCTTAGTCAGGTCTATACCTATCTTTCCCTGTTTATGATATGCTAATACTTTTTCTTTGGTTATTTCTGACATAGATTACCTTGTAATTATAGATAAACTATTATACATCAACTATGTTAAGGGGAGCTCTATATCCTACTCAAAATACTCTTCTATAATTTGAGGGAAGAGCTTCATTGTTTTTTGTGCTTTGTCTATCTTAGGTTGAAACACTTCTTGGCTTGCCGGGAAGTTAGTCATAAGCTCTGTATAGATAGCGATCTTCTCTTCCATATGATTTTCCAATGCATCAAGTACTGCTTGCATATTTTCTTTGCTTGTTGCATACTTCATAAGAAGTTCAAACATACGTTTACGAGGGTGTATAGCCATAGAGTCACCTGCTGCAAGAGCGATCTCTTTGATATCCCAGCGTGAAATGTAAATACCACTTACATGTGGGGCGATGAGCTTCGCATAGAGGGCTTCTGTGTAAGAAGGGTAATCTTTCAGGTCTACCTCTTCATCACTCTCACAAGAACCATCTGCACAAAATGCCGGGTTACCGTTAAAATTCTTAGAGTTAAACTCTTCAAACTCTTTTCTTAAATCATCCATATCTCTCATTATTTTTCCTTTATTCGTCGTCCTCGTACTTGATACAGGGATCCATTAACTTTAATAATAGCCTAAATTTGTAGATTCCCGTGTCAAGCACGAGAATGACAGGCTAATTTACATTCCAATCAACAGTGGAATATCATCCACATCTATTTTGGCATCATACCATCTGTTTGCTATGAGCATCATCTTTGCCACAAAAAGTATTTGGTCATCTAAAAATTCCGGTTGATCAAAAAGTGCTTTTGCCTCATCATCTAAACAAAATCCTTTGACCTTACCCTCTTGGACCTCTATGAAATCCACTCTACCTTCTCGTTGGCTTACTTCATCCAAACTGTCACAGTAAGAGACAGCTTTGGTCTGAAACTCTCTTTCTATCATCATTTTATCAACTTTTGACTCTCCTACATTTGTCATTGTAAAATCAAAGTGTTCATCGGTAATATTGAGAGCAATTGCCGTTGCATTGATACTATTATGCTTCATGATCTTGTTAAAATACTTTCGCATATACCCAGTTTGTGCATTATGCCCAAGGATAGTACAAAGACCTGTATCAGGTTTAATTTCATGTGGTTGCATCTATATCTCCCATTTCACAAGGGTCAAGGCTCACTGCTTTCCCCTCTCATTCTCTTCGCATTGTTATGTAAGAACATCGCTTCTTCCTCTTCCACCAAACAGCGTGGACAAGCCTGTTCTCCACCTGTGTAAGTAAAGTTATTACCACACTCATTACAGCGTTTGATGTTGAAAGTTGCCAGTGTTCTTTGTCTCGGTTCAAAAAACTCTTTTATTTCAAATCCACTTTGAAGTTGTATGGAGTTTGGTTCACATACATCATGACAAAGATGACACTTCACGCAAAGCATCGCATCAAAGTTGATAAGTGAAAATTTACCATTTGAACTCAATGCTCCTGTCGGACAGATACGGTAACAGATCTGACAGTTCGTACAGCTGTCATCTACAAACTTTTGAGAGACAAAGCTTACCTCTTCCTGGGGCAATACTTCAAAGGTATCAGGTACTCCTGCACGTTTCAATGTAGTAAAAAGTATCTTTCTTTTATCAGGCAGATGTTTATCTTTGATCTTGGCAATGACAGAAGCATCTATCTCAAAGTGTTGCAATTCTTCTGCATCTACTGCATCATCAAAGGCTTTTTTATGTTTAATAGCACCTTTTACAGAGGCAGCACTTAAAAAATCTCGTCTACTGCTGACCGTTTTCTCTTCAGAGACTTTTGTATCAGTTGTCTCTTCTTCTACATGGTTGGTCAAAAGTACCTTATCACAAAAGCTTGAGAGTACAAAGTTTGCCTCTTCTATACGGTTCTCGATCTGTTCAAAAAGGTGTGTACCTTCCTCATAGCCGTTCAGATCAATAGTAATAGGTTCATCGCTTGCCAAAGCCAAAGAGAGTAGATGCTCTACACTCAGAATAGAGATACAAGGCACATTGATCTTCGCGGAGATCAACCTTACTTTTGACTCAAGAAACGTAAAAAAGAACTCTGTTACAGAAAAGTCTGAAAGGGCAAAAGCTTCAGTAGGACATACCCCTACACACGCAGCCGCTTCTACACCTGTAGAGAGTGCAAAACTTGGTAAGTTCTCTACTATCTGTATAGCATCAGGGCAGGCATCCACACACTTGGTACACTGTGAGAATTTACTTGTTGCTCGTACACAAGAGGCAACATCAAAATGTAACTTCATTGACTATCCAACACTAGGCTCTGTACAATGCTCTGTCAGTTTTGCCGTCACATACTCAAAATCACTCAGCAAGAACTCTAAGGTAAGCTCTGCACCATCATGATAGAGTGGTGTACGAGACTCACGTTTGGCATTGATAAGAAAAAGCGGTGTCCACTCAAGAAGATGCTCTTTAAGGAAAGCTCTTTGCACTTCAAGTAACTCACATACACCCTCTTTGTCTTCTGCTTCTAAGGCTTTTTGCATCGCTGTACAGAGCATATACATGAACTCCAACTCCACACCGATATGGTCAGCACTCACTACTCTGGCAGAGTCTAACTCTACACGGAAATCAAGGTCATTGTAGAGTTCAACAACAGGGTTGTCTCCTCCACTCTCTATCATTTGATCATCTCTGGTATAGAAACTCTCATAGGGCACAAGGTGCATTAAAAAGAGATTGGTAAAATCTACATTATAATACTGTTCTATCAGCTCACTGCGTGAAAGCTCTTTACGCTTAGCCCAATCTCTATAGTTAGGGAAAAATGAAAGCAGCGCCTCATCTTTCTCAATATTTTCTAAAAATTCTTCATCTACTTCTACTAACATCAATCTTGAGATCAATGCATAGATCGCTATACGGTTTTCTATCTCTTGTTTCATTACATTCATATTGTTTTTTATACCCTTATCTATGTATCTGTCATCCTGAACTTGATGCAGGATCTCTTTTTGTTTCAAGATTACTTTTGAATCTTAATGGGATTCTGAATCAAGGTCAGAATGACGTACTGTGTTATTTGGTGAACTATACCACTTTCAAGATAAATAAATCATAAGGAAAATTAGTTATCTGGAAAATCGTAGTGTGTAGTGTGGGCATTCCTGCCCACAAAATTGATATAAAGCTATTCTGTAATTTTTACAGAATACGCTTTATGAGACAATGGCACAGCTGGACGTTTAATGTGCTTAGGTCTTCTTAATGTATCGCTACTGTCAAGTGGACGAGTCAATTTGTCTCTCCATGCTTGATAGACTTTCATGTTGTTTTCATAGTTCACATAAATATCACCGATCTGATCATCATTAGACGCAAGCTCAATGCTTACTTTTTGGTGCCAAGCGTGGTTACCTGCGATCGGATCCGGATGTGAAGGTGCTACAGCATTCTGCCATGAACCACTCAACCCATCCCACCAGATGTTATCGAGGTCTTTGTTGTACTCTTTGAACTGCCATGTATCTTTACGTGCCTGCATACCTTCATTAAGACCTTGAGTTGGTTTAAGTGTACCTACTTTACCATCCATAGTCATATCATAAAGTGGTGCACCCAGCCCCATAACACCAAGCTTATGCTCAAATCCTGGGATCTCTACTGCATTTTTGAGTTTCCATCTACCGGCATGGTGTGAACACGCAAGTACACCTGGCATTGTACCTTCAGTTGGTACAGCCATCGCAATAAAGTAACCTGATTCAAGACCGGAAACCGTATCTGTGATAGTTACTTTGATCGCATCTCCTCTTTTGATACCAAGACGTTTTGCATCTTCAGTATAGATCCAAACCGGGTTATGGTTTTGTGAGATCTCCATAAGGTGTTTAGAGTTTACCGAACGTGTATGAATATTGTATGGCAATCTAAATACCGTGTTCAATGCAAAGTCATTCTCTTTTTCCATGAAATCATGGTGTACCTGTGTCACCAAGTGCGTCATTTTCTTTCTATCTTCTTTGTTTGTCGGATAGATAGGTATAGCATATTCAGGCCATTTCCACTCTTTAAACCACTCACAGTAGAACTCAAGTTTCTTGGAAAGTGTATGGAAACCTTGCATGATCTCACCATCGATCTCAATACCGATCGCTTTTTTCTCCCCATGTTCATGCTCAACAAGAAGTGTACCAAACGCATCTTTTTCTACTTCACTCTCATCATACTCATGACCGTGAGCAATGTATTTAGTTCCCTCTTTTCTAAGTGGTCTCTCTTGTGGTTTAAAGATGTTATCTTCTTCCAACCAAGTACCTCTGTCTCTCATCATCTCATAGTTAGGATACTTAGAGTCAGGGTATGCTGCTTTTGCTGCTTTTCTAAGGTTAGGAAGCTTGTCAAATGCTGCCTGATACCACTCTGGGATCGTTACAGCTCTTGTTGGATCTTCTTTAGAAGCCCAATACTTTCTAACACCAAGAGAACCATCCGGATCTACATAATGAGTCATGATATTTGCCCAGAACTCTACCTCTTCCCACACTTCACCAAGACCAGCTTTAATGTGTGCTTCAAGTGTTGCTCTGGTTGGATCTTTTGGTTTCCAACCCATTTTTTCCAAAGCAACTCTAAGTGCCGGGTTACGGAAACTTAACCATCTTGACGGCTGTGTTGCTTCTGAGTGTTGGTCATGTCTCTCACCTGCAAGACCTACAGGAAGAATAAAGTCACAATACCAGTTCGTCTCAGACCATGTAGGTGAAAGGTTAAATGAGAGTTCAATTTTATCTTCTCTTTTAAGTGCTTCGATCCATCTGAATCCATCCGGGTTGATCCATACCGGGTTATACATACGAGGGATCCAAACAGCCAATTTCTCAGGAACTTTAAGTCCTTTAGAGTTCCACTTGTTTCTCCACTCATCATCTAAAAGAAGGTGAGGCATAATATGACTCATCTCATAAGAACTTAGTGGATACTCAGGTGGCCAGGCGATCTCATTCCATACATCTACTTTTGGTGGTCTTTCTCCAGCTTGTGCTGCTGCATCACCTTTACCGTTGACAGAGATAACATGCCAGTGGTGTAAGCCTACTCCACCTTTATCCCCAGCCATTGCACCACGAAGAACAAATGGTAGGAATCCTGCTCTCGCGATCATCCATCCGCCTTTGTGACCGATCGGTCCTGCTCTCCAGATGTATGTTGCTACTCTGGCACCTGCATCGATGAACATGTCATAAAGTTTCTCTACGATTCTTTTCTCGATACGACACTCTTCAGCTACAAAATCAAGTGTATAAGGACTATACATCTCAGCGATCATCGTAATGAAGTCTTCATATGTATCACCCTGTGGCACAGATTTGATATACTTTTTCTCTACAAGGTATGCAAGATACTCTCTGTCTGCCATAAGTCTGTCCCAGTTCACCCAGTTTTTCACAAACTCGTGGTTCACCAGGTCTTCACCATTAAGACCTTTTTCATTCAGAATCCTGTTTGCAAGGTAGAGATAGAGTGCTGTCTCGGTCCCTGGCCAGCAAGGTACCCATAGGTCTGCCATACCGGCAGAGTTAGAGAGTCTTGGATCCATAACAACAAGTTTTGCACCTTTTTTACGTGCATCAGCGATACGTCCCGCTGCCTGTTGGAAGTAGTGACCTGCATCTGCTGCATGAGAAGATTGAAGGAAGATCAACTTCGCATTAGACCAATCCGGAGAGTTTCTATCATCATTCGACCACTGGATCGTACCTTGTCTCGCACCTGCAGAACAGATGTTTGTATGAGAATCATACCCGTCAAGGCCCATAGAGTGTGGTACACGGTGACCGAAACCATTTTCGTTTGGGCGACCAACATGATACATGATCGATTTTTTAGAGATCTCATCACCTTTTTTAAGTGTATCGTGCATTTTCTGCCCGATCTCTTTCATCGCTTCATCCCAAGTGGTTCTTACCCATTTACCTTCACCTCTTTTAGAACCTGGCGCTCTTTTAAGTGGGAAAGGGATTCTGTCAGGATCGTACATTTGTGACTGAGTTGCATAACCCTTCGCACAGTTTCTACCACGGCTACCTGCGTGAAGCGGGTTACCCATGTATTTACGAACCGCAAGTTGTCCACCTTTTTTATAAGTAGAAAGGTCAACCCATGCAGTCAGACCACATGATGCTTCACAGTTTGAACATGATGTAGGAACAAGCATATATTCAGTAGCTTTGATACCTTCTGGATTTGCTTCACTTTGTACACCATTTCTACCTGTACCACCTCTTTTCCAGTCATTACCATCTAACTCAGTAAAGCTATCCCACTCTTCAAGTGGCGGATAGAATGAAAGTGTCTTAGGTGTAGGTGTAAACTTGCTGTCCGCAACAGCCGGTGTATCCGCTACAGTTTTAAATACACCTGCAGCAAGCGTTGCACCTGCTACAGAGTAGACTGTACCTTTTAGAAAAGTTCTTCTACTCTCTACAAAAGAAGGTTGTTCATTATTCATTGATTTTGTCATACATATACTCCTTAACTCAACGGTAGCATTTGTGGAATTTTAAGCCATACATCTTTTGCAAGATACAGCCCTACCAATGCTAATAATGCTGCGAATCTAAGCAGCGTTTTATTGTCACTCTTCATATTGCTTACTGCTAAGAAGAATGGGATGATAAATCCAAGTACCATACCGAACCAAAATTCTACATTATACTCACCACCTGCATGTACATATGCCAGCGTTGCTTCTGCTTCAGCTGATTTGAATGAGAAGAAATACTCACCCATATACATCATAAAACTAAAGAATGTGGCAATGGCTAAAACAAGTGCCAGATCTTTTCTAGTCTCTTTACTCCAAGAGCCAGACACAAAGATCAATGCTGCGGAACCAGCCAAAAGTGCTGCCCACATCATTTGCATAACTTCTGCCGGTGCCTGCCATAACTCTCTTGCACTTGACTCAGCCATAATGATCGCTGTATAGAGTGTCACCGGGATCGCCAGGAAAACAACAAACGGGAAGATTTTCTCATAAAAACCGCTTATCCCTCTTACTGATTTTCCAATAGCACAGTTCTTTCTGAAGTCAGGGAATGCATCAAATCCACCGATAAGCATCATCACTGTTACAAGTCCTGTAAAGAGTGAAGCCATCCATGCACCTACGGTGATCGCTGAAGTCCAGTGCGGGTGCAAGAAAATGTTGATCATTCTATACGGTTGGTGAAGATCCACCAAAGTAAAGAGTAGGAACACATTCAAAGCAATGAATGAGATAAGAGGCATGATCCATCTAAGGTTCGGCATTTCCTCTTTTTTATGTCTATAAAGCAAGAATGCTCCTACCAGGATAACCCCGGTACCGATACTTTTTGCCCACATATTGAGTGTGATCATCCAACCCCAAATAATACCCGGAAGTGCAACATCCAATGTTACAACAGCTTGTGTTGCATGTATTGTATTTTCTACCATCTTAGTGACCTCCCTCTTCTTCATGAGATTCATGTGCGTTATTGTCAAAATTCATGAAACTTTTATTATCATGTTCACCATGTGATGTAAACGGTGCCAAAAATCTATCCAGGACACCATGGTTCTTATCACCTACTGCATCAAGATGTGTAATGTTGTTAAAGAGACTGTACCCTTCGATTCTTTCATGTGCCAAAGGATCAAGTGTTTGTGTACCACCACCCACATAATAGTGTTTAGGGTTTGTATGTTTTTCAGGTTTACGTACCTGAACAGCACCTTGATGCTCCATGATGTATTGTGAAATGTGACTTGTATCATCTTCCACATCTCCAAAGATGTTCGCTTCAACAGGACATGCCACTACACATGCCGGCATCATACCACTCTCGATACGGTGTGCACAATACGTACATTTGTCTGCTGTATTTGTCTCCGGATCCATATAGATCGCTCCATAAGGACATGCCATCATACAACCTGCACATCCGATACATCTTGCACTATCAACATTCACAATCCCATTTTCAAGATAATGTAATGCAGATACCGGGCAGATACGCTCGCACGGCGCAGATTCACAATGATTACAACGTAATGGAGTAAAAGATCTTGATGTATCCGGGAATGTCCCGATATCAATATATTTTACACGTAAACGCCAAGAACTAAGTGGTACATCGTTTTCCACTTTACAAGCGATCTCACAACCTTTACAACCCATACACAGGTTAAGGTCAACTAAGAAACCTAGTTTCATATTTCCTCCTTGATATTAATTATCAGTATATACTTATTGCATTAAATAAGTTTTTTGAATACATCACAATTATATTATATAAACTGTTAACTTCAAATGATTTTTACAATAAATGATATTTTTTATACAATTCTGAGTAGAAATGAATATTTTTATTTAAATTCAATACAATACTTCAATCATTCTCATAGCTCTGATAAAAGAAATGAATGTTTTTATCAATATCACCCTGTTTAGGATGATATATCTAGCAAGTTATTCAACAAGACCCGTTAAAATTTTATGCATACTTTCCTGAGCCTCATTAAGTACCTCTAATGAATCCTTATCTTTTATTGCCATTGAAGAGATCCAGTTATAGACAGAGGGAAAGGCTAAATGCATATTTTTATCACCTTTCTTTTTATACATATAAAGGGAACAAGGCGCATAAGCACCTGCTTCCGGATGTACTTTGGCAACAGTATAGATCACAGGAAGCTTACAGATGGAATAGACATCATAAAAATCATAGGCTTCATACTTGCTTTCGTCAAAATCATAGTTCAGATCATTAAACCCCGCCATGACAAAACCATTTGGAGCGAGTGTTCCCTCAAATTCCATTTGAAATTCTTCTTTCTCATCTTCCCACTCTTCAGGATCCATCTCCATTTCATAACTTGACACCAATGGACCTATTGGTTTTTGTACCGTATATGCTAATGTTTCAAACTTACCTTCAGGCATTGCACTTTTAAGTGCTTCTTTTACCATCTTTCCTACTTTAACCAATGCCTTGTTATCTGCAGGAATCTTTAGGATCTTTGCCATTGCTTCAGTGGTAAGTAATGCAATTGATATTTTCTTATCTCCTTTTTTCGTATAGATAGACATACTCATCGGTGAAAACAGCCCTATATTGGGATACTCTTTCACCAATGCCAAAGTTTGTTTTTTACTATAAAAAGTAAAAAGATTATAGACATCAAATGTTGTTTCTTTAAACTGTTTTTTAAATGGACCATTCATATCTCTGTTCGCAGAGATAAAAAAACCTGCTTTTTTAAACGCTTCTTCAATCGTCGCCGGAGTGATCTTTCCATCTAAATTGGGCGAAGTAAATATCTGAATATCTTGTGTTACTGCTGCAGAAGCAACGACTTTTTCCTTACTCTCTTCTTTTGCTAACAATCCTGTTGCAAGTAAAGAGGTTACAAGCAATCCTTTTATTATATGTTTCATTTTTATTCCTTTGTGTTAAATTTGGCTTATGGGCGTATATACGTCCAACCACTCTTTTGACGCTCTATCAACTCTACGATACCGGCAGTCACTACTTCTACTCCTCCGAGTAACTCTTTCTTATCTATTTTATAGGTGACCATTGTATTGCCACATGCAATGAATTCTACATCATATGTCATCAATGAACGCACTCTTTTTTGAATATCCTTATCAAAAAAATACGCCTTTTTTAAAAGCGTTTTTATTCCTTGAGAGTAACATACAATGACTATTTCACATTTCTCCGGTCCATAAAACTTCATTACGTTACTTGCTGATGAAAGCACATGTGAGATTTCATGTTCATCTCCTGAGGTAATAGGAAAAATAAACTGCCTTGGATTCTCTAAGCTAGGTTTTGGATCTGCAAATTGGGTATCTGCTGCCATAAAACTACATATAAATAAAATGCTTAATACTACTCTTTTCAATTGTGTCTCCTTTTTACTGTTTTTGCCTCTTTGAGTATCTCTAAAAAGTCCTCTTTGTTCCAGGCGCCGGGTATACGCTTTACTTTTGTTTTATCTTTATTAGGAAAGATAAAAAAGAACGTAGGTGTCATACTTGCTTTAAGTCCCAAAGGTAACTTTTCTTTTCCTACATCAACAGAAACAGAAATAAAATCTTTTTGAAGTGCTTGAACTACTTCATCTTCTACCAATACTTCTCTATCCATTTTTATACAGAAATGACAATGTGCAGAAGTGGCTTTAATCATAATGATTTTATTCTCTTCAGCTGCCCTTTTCAAGGCTACATCAAAAGCTTCATACTTAATACTCTTCTCTTTTATCAATTGATTTTCATAATCATATAAAAATTCACTTACCGCTTCTATCTCATCCTTACTTAGCTGACCTTTCATACTTGGCATCGTTTCAAAATATTGAATCACTTCTGGTATACAGATACTCTTTTGTTTATCCGGATACATAAGATAATCTGCAATAAATACTCCTACCTCCATACGATGTATATCTTCATCGCCTTTAGGGTCACCGATTTGCTGTTTGAGTCTAAACGAAATTTGATTGAGCGAAGGTGCTTTAAGATGCAGAAGTGTGTTATTCTTTTCCATAAAATTTTCCATTAATGTCTCTACTGGAATAAATGCTTCATGACAAGAAGCACACTTTTTTTGATACACTTCTTCTCCTTCTCTTCCAAGAACTGAAATGATACTGAACAAAAACAGTAATACGATCTTTTTTATCATGTTTCCTCTTTTTCTCTGCCAAGCAGATACTTTTTTCATAACCTTATTTATTCTATCAAAAAAACATCTTTTAGACTGCATTGTGCCAACAGTTGACCTGTTGGCATCTCTTTTATTTAAAATTTAAATTGGTACTGAAGAAGAACAGCATCTTCTGCATAGAAAGCACCAGCATCTAGCTGATCAAAGTCTGAGGTATCACCACTTGCCAATACGTAGTTAACCTGAATACGGTGTCTGTTTCTAGCTCTTCTGCTTTTTCTGTCCATTTTATTATTTTTAGGATTGATATAGTAGTTAAGTCCAAGGTATATGTTACTAGCATCCGCACTTAAAGTACCTTTGTCTCCGGAACCACCAATATATTTAACTGCTGCTTCAAGAGTATCCGTTAGATAATATGTACCTGTTAATGCTAAAGTTTGCATATCCCAACCTTTCACACCTCTGATATTTTCAACATCATAATACTCCGCTTTTACATTGGCTCTATCAAAGTGGGAATCAATACCTGCATTGAATACTTTATAATCTTCACCGGTTGTACTATCATTGTCACCATCCGCATTTCCTGTAACACCGTAAGATACTTCTGCATGCAACTCTTGACCCCAGTCATACATTAAACGACCCATATACGCATTACTTTGATTTGCTTTTCCGGGATCATTAACTGCACCGGATCTACCAGTTGCACCAGAAACCATCAAATCATATCCAAACCCCTTCCAAGGTCTCTCGTGACCCATTTCAAGACCGTCAACTTTTCCGTTGTTTCCATATCCAATATCACGACCTGATAGCATAAGACCAAATGCACGTTCAAATGCCAATTTTTTGTCAAAACCACGCTTGATGACATCAAGATTCCATCCAGGAATCGTAAAACCCATACCTACCGGAGTTTTGATCACACCTGCTTTAAGTACAGCAGCATCATCAAATTTATAAGAGATAAATGCATCTTTTACCAAGTCCGGAACACCAATTCCACCATTGTCCGTACCATCTTTTGCAAAATCCAAAAATACTTTAGCTGCTAATGGGCCGGAAAAGTATTTCCACCCTAAACGAATACGATCTGCTTCAAACCCTATTTCAGCATCATCACCTAATTTAGCCCCATCACCAAACTTGACACCGATCTGTGAAAAACCGAAAAATTTATGTTTACTTGTCCAGTCCACTACTTTTGCTGGTTCTTCCGTATATACAACCGGCTCCATGATATCACCCCCTGCTACTGCTGCTGTGTTCATAAATAGTACTGCTGCTGTTGCTACTCCGATTTTAATTGTTCCCTTGTTCATTCCATTTCCTTTTTTATATTTGTCTATCTTTATAAAAAGATAATATTTTGCTATAATTTCGATGTGATATTACATCACGACCATGAGTGCCCCATCTTTTTTTAAGAAGACTTGCAACGTTCTTTAGACAAAAAGATGAGGGACAGTTTTAATTTAGCGTTAGCACTTGGCACCTTTGGATGGACATCCGCAATCATAATCCAATACTTTCACATTCGATGTCATGCTGATATCCACAACTTTTTTCTTACGAATATAATCACTGACCACTTCATAGACAGCTCGTATCTTCTTTTCATCTAAGTTTTCACCTGCATTTTGCAAGTTTCCACCCCATGAAGATACTTTATAGATCTTTTTAAGATCAATCGGTTTACCTCCTATTTTGAAATCTGAAATACGTTTCCCTGACGGTGCCGCAACTTTAATGCTATAACTTGCACCAGTCAAACGACTCATATCCCCACCCTGCTGAAGCAGTGGATTCTCATTAAAAACATTATCAGCGATATCTTCCATAAGATTGGCTATCACTTCACCTTGAAGATCAAACGTATACACTTCAGGATAAGTGATCGCAGTCATCTCATAGACATTGTCTTTGAGTATCTTATCCCCCGGTAGAAGTGTAGTTCCCCATCTATACCCGGGAGTAAAGACAATATCACTTCCCATTTCGGCCTGGATCGCCTGACCTATGAGTGCATCAAATGTAGAGTAGAATGTATCTCTCTTATACAGAAGTCCCTTGGTTGTACCGAGTACTTCATTGAGCTCTTTGTCAAACGGTTTATAGGCTTTGGCTACCAGATCTTCACCCGCTTTATCGGCAGGGATAAGATTTGAAGCTACAGGCATAAGCTTAAAGCTGTAATCAACTACTTTTTTATCTTTGATATCCAGATCCAATCTACCAACATACTTACCATGACTTCCAGCGATCAAAATCACTGTATCATTCACGATGATAGGTTTAGGACTTGGGTCATGTGTATGTCCGCTTAAGATAAAGTCAACACCTGTTACCTTTTTAGCCAACTCTTGGTCCACAGAGAAACCATCATGACTGAGTACAACGATACAGTCTACTTTTTTCTCTTTACGAAGCTCATCTATAAATCCTTGAAGTGACTCATGTCTCAGAGCAAAACTCCAACCCTCAGTAAACTTTTTAGGATTTGCTGTAGAGGTGAACGGAAATGACTGTCCGATAATACCGATCTTTGCTCCACCTATCTCTTTAATGGTATATGGAGGGAAGATAAGCTCTTCAAACTCATCTGAAAAAGGATCATTATCGATCACATTTTGAGAGATGAACTCACCGTCAAGCATCTTGATGAGTTCCATCACACGTTCTTTACCATAGGTAAATTCCCAGTGTCCGACCATCACATCCACACCTAGATAGTTTTGCGCTTCAACGATAGCCGCACCATCTGTTTTAAGTGCTACTGCTGTTCCCTGCCAGGTATCACCACTGTCCAGGAGAAGTACGTTTTTCTCTCCTCTCTCTTTTTTAACGTGGTCTATAATAGGTTTCATATGGGCGATACCACCCATCTTACCAAACTTCTCTGCCAATGTTTCAAAGTTGTTATGTGTATCAAAATACTGGTCTAACGAACCGGGCTCGATACCATAATAACTCTCAAAACTATCCCCGCAGATAAACCCTGGTGTTCCAACCAGGTTTTTTGCGGAGATCAACGTAGAAGGCTCACGCCAATAAAGCGGCTTGATATGTGCATGTAGATCACAAATATGCAATATGGTAGCTTTACCCTTTGCTTCAAAATCAACTATATCAGAAAAGCTAAGCTTTTTAATACGTTCTTTCCCAGCTTCACCTGCAAAAAGATTTGTCCCTCCAGTTGCACCTAACAAACCAAGTGCTGCTGCGATCTGAAGGAAGTCTCGTCTATTAATATCCATCTGTTACCCCTTATCTTTTCAAACCGGGGATAGCGATAGGTTGTTTCTTGTCTTGTGCAAGTGTTGAAACATAGACTTCAAGCCCTACCATCTCTTTAGAACCTATAGGGATCACTTTAAGCAATGCATTTTTCATACATCCCTGAAATCTTCTTTGCAGTGTTCTAAGACTGGATTTTGTCATACGATATGCAGGCCATGTAGCACCTGCTCCTGCTTCACCCAGGTCTGGAAGAGGCTGTGTTCTAAGCACCATCCCTACGATATCTTTACTATGACAACTTAAACAGGAAAGCCCTCTTCCGCCTCTTGCGGTTTCAAATGTTTTTTTACCAAGATCATAAGATGCTTTAATATACTTATCCGCATTGATATCGATAGCTATCTGTTCATCATTGGCAAGTGATTTTACATATGCCAACATAGAGAACATTTTTTCGCTTTTAAGTTTATATTTCTCTTTACCTTGTTCTACCTGCATTGCCTGAAGTACTTGATCAATCCCTACGACATTACCAAGTTTTTTGATATATCTTGGAAAACCGGCAATATATTTAGGTAACTCTTTTTCACTCACACCTAAAAACTTAGCAAGTGCTGCTTCACCACCCAATTGTTCTTCAAGCAATTCACCACCCTCTTCTACATAAATATCAGCAGGGTTGTTTTCTAACATCTCTTTATACATAGCTCTGTCTGCATCACTCATGGCAAACTGCTCACCTGCAGTTGCCATCGTCAGCAAGAGAACCACTGGAAGTATTACTCTTTTCATCCCTTATCCTTTAGGCTTAAGTTTCTTGCTTTTGCTGTTTTTTTCACCGGTATTGTCTGTATAATCTACAGTGATCTTTCCTTTGCCAGTTACTTTATAGTTCACTGAAAAGTAAGGGTTCGTAGAAACTGTTTCCCATACCTTCATAGTAGTAAATGGTTTACCGTCAAAACTAAATGTAATGTTATCTATGTAATGTGCCGGCTTGATCTTTCCAGTTTTTTTGTCTTTTAACAAACCCGTCTCCATAGGGTGAATTACAATAAAGTCTACCTTTACGATATCACCTACTTTGTACTTTTTAGGTTTGATTTTTATCATTGATTTTCGTGCTTCTTTTTCTGCCATCTGTTATCCTTTTTATACTTTTAATTATTTATATTGCTTAGGTTGCCGGATTGACGAAAATCAACCACATCCACCGATCGTTACTTTGACACTTTTAGCTGCTTTAATAAATGTTCCATCACTTAACTCAGCTAAACCTACAACTTCTTGTGTAGTACTGAGTTTGATTCTTGTTGCAAAGTATCCTTTACCGTTTGCCGGGGTCAACATCACATCCACACATCTTACATTTCCATTTTTTGTACTGAGTACATGGATCGCTTTGACATAGTTTGACTCTTCCATAGGATGATCTATCTCTACTTTTACGGGTACAACTGCACCATTTTCTGCGATCTCAGGTACAGTGAGTTTTACTTTCTGGCTATCTTTAACTTCTTTGCCACCGGTAATAGCTTCGACTGCTGCTGCATAAGTTAAGTCATTTGGACCTTTTCTCTTGGCTTTAGCTGCTTCTTCTTTCCCCATCAGTACCATAGGTGTTGCAACTACTGCTGATACTGCCACCATACTTTTAATAAAATTTCTTCTTTTCATTCTCTATTTTCCTTTTTACTTTTTACTTTTTTACAGAAACAACATATGATGCAAGATCACATATCTCTTGCTCATTAAAGAGTTTTGTTGTAAGGTTTACTGTCATATGCGTCTTTGGGTTATCTACTCTCGGATCTGCAATTTTTTGATATACAAACTGATTATCTCTTACTTTCGTATCGATAAACATTGCCTTATATCCAGTCAAATCCGGACCGATGTTTCCACCGCCTTTGGCACCCTCAATGTTATGACAGGCAACACAGTTACCATACTGCTTAGGTTTCTTTTTTACTTTGCCGTCTTTACCTTTTACCTCAATGAATCTAGCCAACCCTTTTGGTGGTGTTTGTTTGGCCTTTTTACCATTAAGATTATGGAAGATAAACTCTCCTCTTGCAATAGATGTTGCATCTGAAGAAATACACCCTTTGGGCATGGTATATGTTTTTGCTGGTGCAAGTAGATCTTTCTCGATTAGTTTACTTGCATTTGGCATCTCGTATGCTTTGGTCAAATCTGCTGCATTCACTAATGATGATGTTGATACCAACATCGCTGCAAAAGTTAAAAGTTTGATTTTTCTTTGCATTCACACTCCTTTAATATAGTTTCAAGAGCGATCTTAACAAAGAAGTGTAAAGAAAGTGTAAAAATTAAAATATGTAGTTATAAAAATTTATTATTATTTATAAAAAGTATAACGAAAGGTTGCACCTTTGCCTAAAGTGGAAGTTACATCAAGTAAAATATTCTCTTCGTCTGTGATCTGCTTGACGATATTGAGCCCTATACCAAAGCCTCCTTTGGCTTCATTTTCTCTATAGTATCGAGAAAATATTTTATGGACATTCTCTATACCGACACCATAATCTTTTACTTTAAAGACAATATTCCCATATTCAACTTGCAACATAATATCAACATGACTATGATCATGACTGTATTTAATGGCATTAGAAAGTGTGTTATCTACGATACGCTGCAGTTTCGTTTTAGAGCAATGGTACTTCAATCCTTCTACAATATGGGTATTTAATGTAATATTTTTAAGATTGGCAACCTCTTGAAAATAATCTACCCTATTTTGGATGAACTCCCCAAGATCAATGATCTTTTTTTTATGCTCCACACGTCCTTGTTTTACAAGATAATCCATATCATTATAAATGGTCGCTAGTGTCTTGGAAGCAGATTTGATACGCCTTAGATATTTATTTTCACCATACTTGTTGGCAAAAAGATCTGCATTGAGATTAATAATGCTCAATGGTGTATTGATCTCATGCATAGAATCCTTGATAAAATCATCTAACTGTGTATTAAGTTTTTCAAAGGGTGCAGAAAAGTTTCTTAACAGCAAAAGTGAAAATATAAACAATGCGATCACTATAGCTATCATTACAGAAAAAGCAAAAAGATAAATATCACTTGAAGTATGGATTGTCCCTACTAAAAGATACTTTGCACCAAAATAATAACCATCAGGAGGAAGTGGATAGATATAATAATATCGATTACCTGCATGATGAAAGCCTTCTGTAAAAGAATCAGGTTCAAAATCCAAAGTGGAAAAAACCGTTTGATACTTATTATTATAAAGAGCTGCCTTATACTCTTTGTATCTTGGGAAATGATACACTTTATCACTGTTTTTATACCGTTGCATAGAGACAATAATTTTTTTGGCCTGTGACTCAAGAGAAAGTTTTACTTTTGCTTCATCTATTTGTAAGAGTAAAAGTACATAGATGACAAGCGGCACGATCAACAGGACTGCCAATACAGAGGTATAGATCAGGGCATATTTACGGGCAAACTTTTTAGGATCAAAGATCAATACTATACCCTACACCACGAATATTTTTAATGAAATCCTGTTTAAGTTTTTTACGCAAGGTGCCCACTTGCACCCTTATGTTGGTTGGATCTATCCACTCTCCCCACACCTCTTCCCAAAACATTTCATAACTTACGACACACCCTCTTTGCTTAATAAGCAATTCTAAGATCTTGGCTTCTGTTTTTGTAAGTATTGTATCTTCATTCTCAAATGTAAGTTTCATCTTTTTAATATTGTAGCTATAGCCAAACGGAAGTACAATACTTTCATCTACAGAAGAGAAACAATGCATTTTGATCACTTGTTCAACACGCAACTTTAATTCTGCAAGATCAAACGGCTTACGTATATAGTCACAGGCACCACACTCATACCCACGGCTCAGATGATCTATGTCTGTTAAAGAGGTAATAAAGATCGCAGGTATCATCACTCCCTCTTCACGTAACATTTCAAGCATTTCAAACCCATTCTTTTCACCTAATACTTTTACATCCAGAAGTAACAGATCATACACTCTGTCATAGATAGCATCATAGGCTTCTTCTGAGTGAGAATAGCAGCTTACTTCATATCCACAATCTTCTAAATACTCTTGTATACTTAATGCTAGCATGGATTCATCTTCCAAGATAAGTATTTTCATTCTATAACCCCGATCTTCTTTTCATTATGTTCATTTGAAAGGATAATGTCTATCAGCTCATCCTTGGTATATTCTTCAAGTATCTCTTTTGCCTCAGATTCCAACTCTATTTTATCTTTTTTAGTGAGTTTTGGAAGAAGCCCGATCAAATCTTTATCATATCCACTGCGAAAACTACCATAGGGATGTTCCCAGGATGCAACAACCTGCTCTATATCCGCATCTGAAAACTGGGTATAAAATGAAACATTTTGATTGACCTTTTCATATTTTTTCAGTGCTTCACTGGAAAGAGTGAGCAGATAAACCCCTATCTTTTCCCCTTCTCCATTATACATAGGTTCCAAAAGATACAGTCTGTCATCTTGATATACATAACACTTAGACAGTAAAGTATTCCAGTCTATTTTTTCTATTTTATTTTTGAGTTGTTGATTAAAGTTTTGGTTGACTATCACATGTTCATGCAAAAGTGGAAAATCACGCATCAACTCTGCCTGTTTCAAATAATGTTCATCCATCAATGCAAAAAGTTCTATCCCTTTTTTGTGCAGTTTAGCTGCAAGTTCATCTACAAATTTAATCACTTCCAGATATCCCAACAACTTCCTCCCACTTCGTATAGGGATCGTTGCTTTGAATGTAAGTAATCTACCTATTTCCATACCTACTTTAGGCTGCTTATTACGTTTGAGCCTTTGAAGGTCATCCCTAAACCACCAAATAGGCATTCCCTCAAAACCTTCATTCCAACTACGTGCAAATATAAAAAAGTCTGGCGTAAGGACTTGAATACGCAGTGATTTAAGATGCGTATATTTTTTAAAACGTTGTGTGATCTTACTAAGGATGCTATATCCTTTTGACTCATCATCAGATATCAATGCATTTTTAAGCTCACCATCTTCAGAGAGAGCCAATGAAAAAGAGAGCAGATCTGCCATCTCATAAGCAAGCCCGGCCCTAAAGTTACTTACTATATGATCACTTAAGCTTTCCAACCTGTCTTCCTTGCTCTGTTTACTAAAGAAAAAAACAGAGGCAAGAAGCATAACTAACACAAAAAAAGTGACCCAAAGAGAAATTTTATTAAATTGTTTCATAGACGAATCCTACGAAACAAAGACTATATTTTTGCTTAAGTACTATCTCTAAATAATTTATTATTATCATTTTTTACATTTTTTTTACATTGTATTGCTATTATATAAAATTATAATATAAAATAAAAGGACATTTATGAAAAAATATATCATCATCCTACTGATAAGTCTAGGCATGGCACAGGCAGAAGAAGCATCAGCCAAGGTGGTCTATGATCTGACTACCAAAGATTTAACAAGCTTTGAACTCAGGATTTTAAAAGGTATCGTAGCCAATAAAGCACATTATGAAGGCTCTTTAAGAGAACTGGATGTCGTTGTGGTCATTCACGGTGGAGCATACAGGTTCTTTACCAAAGATCCTGCACACTCTAAGTTCAAAGATGATAAAGCACTCATAAAGACATACAAAACACTGGCAAAACGTATTGAGTCCATGGTAAAAACCTATGATGTAGAATTTCTCATGTGTGGTGCAGCCATGCCTAAAAATGAACTTAAAGCGAAAGATGTGTATAGTTTTGTAAAGATCATACCCAACTCAACCATCGGGTTGATAGATAAACAAAATGAGGGATATGCCTATATCCCTATTAGAGATTAAACGAAAAAGTCGATCCTTCATCTTCCTTACTTTGGATCTCAAGTTTGCTTTTATGCAGAGTAAGGATGGTTTTAACGATGGAGAGACCCAGCCCCATGGAGTTGTCCCAGTTATGGGTACCTGAACGGTAAAACTTTTTGGTGACCTTGTCCAGATCTTTTTGACTGATCCCCACACCTTTATCTGTTACAGATATGCTCTCAGGACCGATCTGTACGATGACTTCATCTTTCGAATACTTCAGTGCATTTTCTATAAGATTTTTAAGTATGACCTCTATAAGAGTACGGTCAGCATCTACAATACGGGAGCTTCCTTCTATACGTATCTCCCTGTTCTTGTATGACTCTTCCAGGGCAAGCTTTACTTCTTTGGCTAAAGTATAGATGTCAAAAGGGTTTTTATGCAGTGTTGCTTCACCACTTTCAAACTTGTTCCAGAGTATAAGACGACTTAGAAGTGATTCTATTTTATTACCATTGTTATAGATTTTACTTAAAAACTTCTCTTGTAATGGCTTAGGGATATCCGGATCATCCTGTAAAGTTTGTGAATATCCCATAATGGAAGCAATAGGATTTCGAAATTCATGTGCGATAGCTGAGAGCATATCGGAACGTTGTCTGTTTTTAAGTTTAAGTTTTGCATTATAACGCTGCTTAATATCTTCTCTTTTTTTAGCATTTTTAAGTGCCTTGATAAGATTTTGGTTTATCTCTTCAAACTCTTGTGTAAAAAAACGTGCCTGATAGTCGATCTGATCTATCTTTTCAAGCTTTAATAGATATTTATTCACTATAGTTAACTCTTTTTCCATACGTTTTGCACCACGATTAATAAAAAAAATAAAAATAGAAAAGGCCAAAGCAAGAAGGGTAATAGGTAAAACTGTTTCTTGTCCATCAGAAGAGAGAAGTACTAAAAGTATAGAAAAAGAGATAAATAGAAGTATGGCTATCGTCACTAGTCTGGCCATTACATATTCTGTAAAGTGTGGACGCTTAAAGATCATATTTAAAAACCATCTTCGGCTATCTCTTTAATGTAGCCCAAAAAATCTTCTGTTTTATAATATCCTGCCAGTTTATCTATAAACTTTTTGTCAGCTGTGAAAAAATGAAAACTGGGGATCGGACCTCTGAGTCCCGGTAAACTCTCCATACTGCTCTTATCACTTCTTTCTATCTTGAGCAAGACATATTCCTGAAGATGCTTTTGCACTCTTTCATCGGAAAGTGCTCCTTCTTTCATCTTGACACACCATCTACAATTGGGGTCTTCAACCATCACCAACACACTTTTTTTCTCTTTCTTTGCCAATGTAAAAGCAGCTTGAACATCATCCAGCCATACAAGTTCCAGTTTTTGAGTATTTGGCTTCACAGCTTCTTTTAGCTTACTTTTCTCTATTTTTGAATTTTCACGGACACTTTTTTTTGAATCACCATAAGCACTTAATGATACCACCAGGATACTAAGCAATATACTCAAAAAAATATTTTTCATCTTATTTATTTTTTACTTTTTTCTTTTTTCTTTTCTACATCACTGATATAACTTAAGAAATCTTCAACATTAAAATATCCGACCACAGTCTCGATCAGCTCTTTTTGAGGTGTCATAAAAAAAATCGTCGGTACTCCATCTATCATAGGTAAATCTTTTACAGCATCTTCATCTTCTCTCATAACCTTTACTGTAATGTATGACTCAAGTTTTTTTTGTACATTTTCATCAGCCAAAGTACGATGTTTCATTTTTTTACACCATCTACAGTGCTCCCCCTCTACCATGATCATTACTGTTTTTTGTTCTTTTTGTGCCAGTTTAAAAGCACTGTTGATATCTTTTATCCATACCATCTCTCCTGCAAAGAGACTCATAGAAAAAAATGTTCCCGCGACTAAAAATATACCTAATAATTTTTTCATCTTTATCCTTTAACGATTAAAATTTTTGATCAATTCACTGAATACATGATACAGCTTGTCTACTTCTTCAATGGAAGTTCTTTCATTGGGTGCATGAATCGTATCATTGATCACCCCAAACTCGATCACATCTATGCCATAAGCTGCAATGAATCGTGCATCACTTGTTCCCCCCGCAGTGGAGTGTTTAGGAGTAATGCCACATACTTTTTGAATACTTTCATCTATGGCATGTACCACAGGACGGTCAGTCTCTGTCAAAAAAGGTTTTGCTGATTGGCTCAGTTTAAGATCATAATTCATACCACTGAAATACTTATGGACAAAATCTTCCACATCTTGAAGAGAGGTCTTGGTAGAGTTGCGTACATTGAACATCATTTTTAGCTTACCGGGTGTCACATTAGTGACTTCCATACCCGCACGTATATCAGTGATGACAAATTGGCTTGGTCCAAAGTATGCATCACCATCATCAAGATTAACCCCTGCCATTGAAGGCAAGACCTGTGCTACTTTGTGAATAGGGTTGATTGCTTTCTCAGGATACGCTGCATGTCCTTGCTTACCATGCTTTTCTATCACACCATTGATGGAACCTCTACGTCCCACTTTGATGGCATCACCAAAGATCTTCTCACATGTCGGCTCTGCTACGATACAACTATCCGGTAAAAGATCGATCTCTTTGAGATGTTCGAGCATAATTTGTGTACCATACTTTGCATCACCTTCTTCATCTGAAGTAAGCAAAATAGAGAGTCTTCCTTCAAAATGATCTGCGTTATAACATGCCTGTACAAAAGCTGCCACCCCGCTTTTCATGTCTTGTGTACCACGTGCATAGATTTTACCCTCTTTGATGACAGGAACAAAAGGATCGGTTTCCCAACCATCACCTGCAGGCACAACATCAACATGTCCTGCAAAGCAGAGGTGTGGACCCTCAGAGAACTTTTTAGTCAAGAAAAGGTTTTTTACCCCCTCTTTATTGACATAGATAGCTTCATATCCATCAAGGTACTCTTCTATAAACTGTAAAGACCCGGCATCATCAGGTGTTACAGATTCAAAACTTAATAGTTTTAAAAGTAAGTCAACTACATGCATATTTCATCTTTCTATCTCACCGCAATAAGAGACAATACCGCCGGAATGATTGATCACACGCGGATGTCCATTACTTCTAAAAATATTTTGAACTTGTCCGCTTCTGCTGCCTGTACGACAAGTAAAAATGACTACTTTATCTTTGGTCTGTTCAAAAAGTTCTTCTGCCCATGCTTGAAAACGTGAAGTAGGTTTAAGCATATCAACCCCTTTAAGGTGCCCCATCTCATACTCCGTATCTTCTCGCACATCAACTAAAAGAAAATCTACTTTACCCTCTTCTCTTGCCTTTAAAAGTATTTCAAGATCTTCAGAATTGATATTGTCTCTTGCTAATAATGTCTGCATCTATTGCTCCCCCCCTGACTATAAAATAGTCGCTTATTATAGTCATAAATGATTATGATTTGCTGTAAGAGGCAACATATTCCGGTGTACAGAAGATACCACAATGACATTTACCCTCTTCCGGGATCTCTTTTTCAATAGCCTGAGTGCAGGGGCAAACTCTATTATCAGTACTTTTGAATTTGCCTGGCTTAGCTTCATCTGGTTCTACCATAAAACATGGACAAAATCTTTTACCATAAAGCACTTTATGTCTTGCCAGTCCTAGTGTAACCCCCTCATTTACATCTTCCATCGGATGATATTCCCAACCAAACTGTTGACAAACTTTATCTGTAAATTTTTTTGTTTTTTCCAACTCTTCTAAAAACTCTGGTGAACTCATATCTAATTGTTGCATTATAAATTATCCTTTAAGCAGTTTTAATTCGTAGTTATATCTTAAACTAAATTAATATATAATAAGAAAAATCACTTTAGGGTATATAATGCAAATAGATCATACTGTCTTGACTAAATTAGAAAAACTTTCTCATCTGCGTATAGATGAATCAAAAAAAGAAGAGGTCATGAAACAGCTTTCAGGCATACTTTCTTATATAGACAATCTTAATGAACTTAATACTGATACACTGGATTCCTCGTTTTCAACACTCGAAGGAGGGACACCACTAAGAGAAGATACCGTACGCCAACCTGATGATATAGCAAAAGATATCCTCTCACATGCACCAGAGAGTAAAGATGACTTTTTTATAGTTCCGGCAATTATTGAGTAATACACATTAGATGTTAAAAATTTATGGGATCAAGAACTGTGATAGTGTTAGAAAAGCGATCAAATATCTCAAATCTCATAATATACCTTATGAATTTATAGATTTTCGTGAAACACCTGTTAATGAACAGAAAATTAATGAATGGCTCAAATCTACTGACATTAAAACACTGTTCAATACCAGGGGAACGACTTACAGGACACTCAAACTAAAAGAACTGAATCTAAGCGACAACGATAAGAAAACATGGTTAAGTAAAGAAAACATGCTCATTAAACGGCCTGTTATTACATGTGACAACAATGTTATAGTTGGGTATAATGAATCAGAATATCTAGAAAAACTACAAACATCCAAAGGATAAATATGGCTACTTTTGATATAAAAAAATTACTTCAAAGCGTTGTTGCCCACGGTGCCTCGGATTTACACCTTGTAAGTCGTACAGAACCACAAATTAGACTTGATGGTGCACTCAAGCCGGTAAATCTTCCTAAGCTTACAGGGGAAGATATTGAAGAAATGTGCTACTCTTTAATTACCGAGAAACAAAAACAACATTTCGAAGAGTATGATGAACTTGACTTTGCACTTTTACTCCCTGGTATTGGTCGTTTTAGAGCAAATTACTATCGTACTTTGGGTGATACAGCTGCTGCTTTCAGGATTATTCCTATAGATATACCTTCACTTGATGATCTTGGAGCACCAGAGATCTATAAAAAGCTTATCCGAAGGGAAAAAGGACTCATTCTGGTAACAGGTCCGACAGGTTCAGGTAAATCAACCACACTTGCTGCCATGCTGAATGAAATTAACCTACATGAACAAAAACACATTGTAACGGTTGAAGATCCGGTCGAGTTTATCCACCAGAATAAAAAATGTATTTTTTCGCATAGAGGCGTTGGTGAAGATACAAAAAGTTTTGCTATTGCACTTAAATATGCAATGCGTCAAGACCCGGATATCATCCTCATCGGGGAGATGAGGGATAAAGAGACCATAGAAGCCGCACTTACAGCTGCTGAAACAGGGCACCTTGTTTTTGGTACACTTCACACCTCGTCAGCTCCCGGTACAATCAACCGTATCATTGATGTATTTACAGGCGAAGAACAAGCACAAATTCGAGCCATGATCTCATCATCACTTGTAGCAGTCATCGCTCAGGCACTTCTCCCTAAACTTGGCGGTGGACGTATAGCTACCTCAGAAATCTTAGTTACGAACCATGCTATCTCCAACCTTATTCGTGAAGATAAAGTACATCAGATCTATTCACAAATGCAGCTAGGTCAAGACAATACAGGTATGCAAACACAAACACAGGCACTATTGAAGTATCTTAAAGAGGGTAAAATCAGTCGTGATGTTGCTTTACAATATGCGAATAAAGCAGATGAACTGTCAAAAGCTTTACAAATTTACTAAAAAGCATTTTTGGTAATATTTATAGATACAATACGAAAAAACTAGTAAATTAAAGAGGAAATATATGGAAAATTTTTCAATGGTAGACTTTAACTATTTTGATATCACAATCGGAGCCATTGTACTTATTTTGGGTATTAAAGGCTTTATAAATGGATTTATCAAAGAAGTATTTGGACTTGTCGGGCTTATAGGGGGTGTCTATTTTGCTTCTCGCTTTGCTCCGACAGCCGCTGCTTTTATAGATACAAATTTTCTTCATTTGGAAAACAGTTCACTGCTTAAACTTCTTGGTTTCCTTGCTATTCTTATCATTATTTGGTTGGGTGCTACTATATTGGGTTCTATTTTCTCAAAACTTACAAGTGCCAGCGGCTTAGGCTTTCTTAATCGCCTTTTTGGTTTTATTGCCGGAGGAGGAAAATATTTTCTTATTTTTGCACTGATCGTTACAGCTCTGTCAAATGTAACACTCATTAAAGATAATTTAGAAAAACATGTTCAAGATTCTGTACTTTACCCGTATTTGAAAAAAGTAGGTTCAAGCATTATTAACCTTGATCCAAAAACACTGGGGTTGACAAAATCAAGTACAACAGAAGTACTTAAAGAAGTAGCGAATCTAAATGAGATAAATCGTTCAAAAACAATTCAAATAGAAAACAATGCAAGTATTAAAAACAGTCTTGAACATAATAAAAGTATACCAAGCAACTAAAGGTAAATCATGACTACATATCCTCTTCTTTTAGACAAGTTTAAAACACTTCTTAAAGAGAATACACTTAAATTTACTAAACAAAGAGAACTTATTTTAAAGTTCCTTTACGATAATGATGACCACTTTACCCCGGAAGATATCTATATGCTTCTAAAGAAGGAGTATCCTGATATCAATATTGGTATTGCTACAGTCTATCGTACATTGACACTGCTTGAAGAATCAGGGATCGCAAGCTCTATCTCTTTTGGAGCGCAAGGCAAAAAGTATGAACTGGGTCTTAAAAAACATCATGATCATCTTATCTGTACTGTATGTGGAAAGATTATTGAATTCTATGATGAAACGATTGAAGAGCAGCAGGAAAAAATTGCTGAAAAATTTAATTTTCAAATGACAGACCATACGATGAAGATCATAGGTCTATGTGAAAATTGCCAAAATTAAAGATAAATAACAACACAGGAGAAACCTTGATATTTGAAAATCAATATATTCAAGAACGCATTAAAAAAACAGAGAAATTAAGAGAAGAGGGAATCAACCCTTACCCTAACCAAGTACCAAAAGGAACACCTTCTACACAATTTTTAGAAGAGTGTGCATACATCAAAGAGCAAGATGCTGATGAGAAAAAAGATGAGAGTAGAACGTATTCTCTTACAGGAAGACTCAAGTTTATTCGTATCATGGGAAAAGCTGCTTTTGCCAAGATAGAAGATGCTGAAGGCTTAGTTCAAATTTATTACAACAGAGATGAACTTCCCGAAGGTTTTTATAATAATGTAGCTAAAAAACTTTTTGAAGTAGGAGATATCATTGAAGCAACAGGATACCCTTTTGTAACACAAACTGGTGAACTTACTTTACACTGTAAAGATATGCGTATTGTTTCAAAAGCTATCTCACCACTCCCTGAAAAGTTCCACGGACTTCAAGATCAGGAACTTAGATACAGACAACGTTACCTCGATATGATCATGAATCCGGAGGTCAAAGAGAACTTTGTGATGAGAAGCAAGATCGTATCGCTTGTAAGAAGATTCTTTGAAGATAAAACATTTTTAGAAGTGGAAACACCTATGATGCACCCTATCCCTGGTGGAGCTAATGCTCGTCCATTCGTCACACATCATAATGCACTTGATGTTGAACGTTATCTACGTATTGCTCCTGAACTTTACCTCAAACGCCTCATCGTTGGTGGTATGGAAGCCGTATTTGAGATAAACAGAAACTTCAGAAATGAAGGAATGGACCACACACATAACCCTGAGTTTACAATGATCGAGTTCTACTGGGCGTATAAAACATATATACACCTTATGGAAATCACTGAAGAGCTGTTTGACTACCTTTTTGACAACCTTGGACTTGAGAGAAAACTACCGTATGGTGATCTTGAGATAGATTTTTCTACACCATTTGCAAAAGTCCCATACATTGAGTCACTTACAAGCATTGGTGGTGTACCTGCAGATGTAGCAAATGACAAAGAAAAAGCATTAGCTTATCTGGCAGAACACAATGTAAAAGTAGACGCCAATCTAACTCTTGGTTACTTACAGGCTGAGCTCTTTGACGAATTTGTAGAGGGTAAACTCATCAATCCTACTTTCATTACAGATTTCCCTGTGGACATCTCTCCACTCGCAAGAAGATCTGATGAGAACCCAGACATAGCAGAGCGTTTTGAACTGTTTATGGCAGGTAAAGAGATAGCCAACGGTTTCTCTGAGCTCAATGACCCTATCGATCAATATAACAGATTTAAGGGACAAGTTGACGCCAAAGAAGCTACAGGCGATGATGAAGCAATGCATATGGATACAGACTATGTTAAAGCACTTAGCTATGGTATGACACCAACTGCAGGTGAAGGAATTGGGATAGACAGACTTGTTATGATGTTGACAAACCAACACTCTATTAGAGATGTATTACTCTTCCCGGCTATGAAACCTGAAGCTCCTAAACCAGAAACCATTGCAGTCTCAGACGAGAACAAATGTAAAAAATGTGGCAATGCAAATGCAGAAGAACTTAAACCTGCTAAAAAAGGTAAAGGTATGTTCTGTATTGATGTAGTTGCCTGCAAGAAAAGAGTGCAGGAAAAGTAAATAGTTTTTATTCTCTATACTGAATAAAAGTAAAATTTGGATATAAATCCAACAACAAACCTATAAAGGAAACCTATGAGTTATGCAATAGAAACTTTTGACCCGGAGATTTTTCAAGCTATTGAAAATGAAAGAGAAAGACAAACAGATCACTTGGAGATGATTGCCTCTGAGAACTTTACTATCCCTGCTGTGATGGAAGCAATGGGTTCAGTGTTCACAAACAAGTATGCAGAAGGTTACCCGTATAAAAGATACTATGGCGGATGTGAATATGCTGATGTAGTTGAACAACTTGCTATTGACAGAGCATGTGAACTTTTTGACTGTAACTATGCAAATGTACAGCCACATTCAGGAAGCCAGGCAAACGGTGCAGTGTATGCAGCATTACTCAAAGCCGGAGAGAAGATCCTAGGGATGGACTTAAGTCATGGCGGTCACCTTACACATGGTTCTAAACCAAGTTTTTCAGGTAAAAACTATTCAAGCTTTACCTACGGTGTTGAGCTTGATGGCCGTATCAATTACGATAGAGTAATGGATATCGCCAAGATCGTACAACCTAAGATCATCGTATGTGGTGCTTCTGCATATGCTAGAGAGATCGACTTTAAAAAGTTTAGAGAGATCGCTGATGAAGTAGGCGCTATCTTGTTTGCCGACATTGCTCACATCGCAGGTTTGGTATGTGCAGGTGAACACCCTAGCCCATTCCCGTATGCTGATGTAGTAACTACTACTACACATAAAACACTTGCAGGACCTCGTGGTGGTATGATCATGACAAATGATGAAGATATCGCTAAGAAGATCAACTCTGCTATCTTCCCCGGACTTCAAGGTGGACCACTTGTTCATGTGATTGCCGCTAAAGCAGTAGGGTTCAAATATAACCTCTCTGATGAGTGGAAAGTTTATGCCAAGCAGGTAAAAGCCAATGCAAACAAACTTGCTGAAGTACTTGTTGCCAGAGGATATGATGTAGTATCCGGCGGTACGGACAATCACCTTGTACTGGTATCATTCCTGGATAAAGAGTTCTCCGGTAAAGATGCTGATGCAGCACTTGGTGCAGCAGGTATCACAGTAAACAAAAACACTGTTCCAGGTGAGACAAGAAGTCCATTTGTTACTTCAGGTATCCGTATCGGTTCTCCTGCGCTTACAAGCAGAGGAATGAAAGAAGCTGAGTTTGAGATCATTGCAAATAAAATTGCTGATGTGCTTGACAATGTCAATGACAGTGATCTTCATGCGAAGATCAAAGATGAAATGAAAGAGCTTGCTTCCAACTTTGTCATTTATGAAAAGTCTATTTATTAAAGGACGCTTTTTGAACAAAGTCCAACAAAGCTACGCTGACACTGTGTCAACTTCAGCAGTTGGCTCATGCAACTAGTTGCATCTAAGAGTTATAGTTGAAAGTTTTTGATCTAGAGCTTTTTGACAGCCATTATTACATCAAAAGAAATACGATTGTTGAACAGATACAGTTTAACAATCGTACCTTCTATGCAAAATTTGAACGTATAGACGAATCTCTCACACCACTTTTACTCAAACAGCATCTTGATAGACACTATACAATTGCTGTACCATTACTCAGAGATAATCGTACCAACTATCTTGTCCTTGAATACAAAGGTGAGGAGTATATGAGATTTTATCATTTGGTAAAACATTTATTTAAAACACTCCATATTACTGCATACCAGATCTATCAGGGAAAACATGGAGAGACCATTCAAGTCTTTATCAAAGTGACTTCGTTAACACTTCAGGAAGCAGAAGTAAAGCTCTCCAGTATCTCAAATGCTTTAAAACAAAAGCTTACAAAGAAATGGAAATGTCTTCCCTCTTCTTCTCTTCCGGAAGCATATAATATCATTACACTTCCGTATAAAAAACTTAATGAGTTTCTTTAGAAATATTTTTGCTTTTACTGCAAAACAATGCAGCTCTATGTTCATATGAAACCAAAGTGGCTTTAGCAAGATCATCATCCCGCATATTTAATTTATATTTTTCTGCTTTAGCCTTAAAGATTTTACATAATCTTTTATTTTCCAATATCTCTTTTTTTGTTGCATTAGTCTCATCTGCAAAGAAACCACCAAAAAGAGATGAAGCTATAAACATGATAAAAAACAGCAATTTCATCATCATCCTTTTTTCAAGTCATTATAATTAAAAACTCTTAAAGAAATATAATAACTATGATAAGTATGACTAATGGTTATTCTTTCTTGAAAACAACTTCTTCTCCCAACACCGGATAAAAATATCCATATCCAAAATCCTTGTCTACTGCGATCTTTCCTCTTGCTGTGACATTGTCCCCTGCTTTTACAGAAGTGTGTTTTGCCGTAAAAACAATATCATCGGTTAATTGCTGTTCATTACCGGTACCGTCTCCCAAATGTACCCAGTCCCTTTTCATGATCTGATGGGAAACCTTATAGACTTTTGCTTTTACTGTGACTTCTTTTCCTTCAAGATTTTTTCTGTATCTATGCAGCTCTTCTACGGTATAAAATGGTTTTTCGACAAAGTCCTTGTCAAATTCTGCACTTCTGTGTTGTAACGACCCATCCAGTTTAAGCATCTCTTTCATACTGTGGGGTTTTCTTACTTTTTGGGGAAGGTAGACCTCATTGGCAAATATGATCTCTTCAAATACCCTGTTCAAACTTTTACTTTTAAAATTCTTCATGACCGTTCTTGTATCATAACCGATCCTGTCACCTACCTGCACCGGTGCTTTTGCTATGGCAACCCAACGCTGTGTTCCATTCTGATCAACCTTGAGATAGGCATAACCCATGACCTCGTTTATCTCTAAAACATTTGCATAGGAGATCTTCACATCTTTTGTACTCTTTTCCTGTACTTCAAGTCCAAAAAGCATTCCTGTTAATATCATCATGGTACATATTGTTTTTTTCACTGTTCTTCTCCTGACTGTGTAAATTAAGAAGTATTATATCCCATACTTGTTAATAATATATATTAATAATATAAAATAAGTTATGTATCAACTTCTTAGTGTAAGATAGTGAAAATCAACTAATCTATGCAATAGGATCATGATCTTATTGCATAGTTCGGATTACGTATCGGAGTTTTTATGCAAAAAATAATTTTATTTTCATTAGGTTTCTTTTGTATTACATTTGCGAAAGCAGAGCTTTTTACAGAATATTTTAAAGATGGTGTCGTTAAATCTAAGATCGAATATAAACAAGGTACACGGACAGATACAACAGAAGGTATAAAAGATGGGCTGGAAAGAATTTATTATAACAGTGGTGAACTGGCCTATAAAGTGATCAATAGAGATGGCAAAAGAGATGGTATGCTCAACTGGTATGACCGCAAAGGAAATCTTCTTGAAACCATTCACTACAAACGGGGAAAACGACATGGTATCAATAAAATATTTTATGCAGACGGTACACCTAAAAGTGTAGTGAATTATATCAATGATAAAAAAGAAGGTGAAGAGAAAACCTATTACAGTACAGGAGAACTCGCTTCTACAGTTAGCTATAAGAATGGCAAGAAAGAGGGTGAAGAGCTAGAGTATCATAAAGATGGATCACGCCAGAGCATTGTGACGTATAAAAATAACTATAAAGAAGGTGAAAAAAAATGGTACGATAAAAAAGGCACCCTCATTAAAACAGAATACTACAAAATGGATAGACCTGTAAATGTCATGAAAAAAATACAAAGCAAGAAACCTGATGCGACCATAGAGGCATTCAACACATTGGATTTTAATCCCCAAAATAGAAAAGTACAATAAATAACACTTTTCTTCCTTACAATAATCTACATATTCCCACAAATTATAAAAATATTTTTATAATTTATAATAAATTATTTTTATGTAACTAATATAGAATATTTAATTATTTTATATTATTTTTAAAGATTATCTTATCTATTTCATGTAAGAATTAATAGAAATTAAATATAAAGGGGATAAAATGATTTCAAAAATTGTACGATCAAGCCTTGTCGCTTCTTTTTTAGTTACAACTGCATTTTCTGCAACTGACTACTCTAAAAAACCTCCATTTACAATGGATCTTCTAAAAAAGACCAAAGTAAAAGGTGAGGAAGCTTACCAACCTAAAAATGACTATAGTCTATTTATCAATTATGAACTGGGGATGCACTGTGTCGGTTTTGAGATGAGTTACTGTTGTGTGATTCCACCTTATAATTCCATACAATCACAAGCAATTCAAACAGGTAAAGACGGGAAACTGCCAAAACTTTTAAGTCCAGCCGATAATGTAAAGCTCTATTATAACACTAAAGACAACTCTTACAGTGAAGGGAACAAGATGAAATACTGGTCTGTCCCTAAAGATGTAGATGGTGACGGACACTTCGACAGCCCAGGTGACAATGTTGCCAACTATGTATGGGGTCACCTCTTTATTTATAAAGATCTCGAAGGTACCATTCCAAAAGGTGCAACCGAAAAAGACAGACTACGCATAGGACATCAGATCAAAGTGAAAATAGATGCCGGTCCTTCCGGAAAACCTATCTCTGGCGGATACCTGGAATATGCGGGAAAAGATGGTGGGAATGTTGTCATGACAGATACACTTGTACCGGCTGTTAAAGATGTAAAACTTATACTTACAGCTTCACATCTCTGGGATGCACTCGGTCTTCCTTTAACTGCATTTAACGACAGCACAAGAAAAGGTACCATCCGTTCTATTACAGAAAAGGATTTTCAACCCTTCCAATACTCTCAAGTACAGCTTCACGACAATACCGGTAAAGCCATTGTAGATAAAGAAGGTCACGGATACCAATATTTCGGTACAAACCCTGTAGATATTCCGAACTGTTATGCATGTCACTCCAGAAACGGTAAAGCTGCACAAATGGCAAGAGATGAGGGCTTGACAAAATCTGATGCAGAGTATAAATACTGGAAATCATATCCGGATGAGAGTGAATACATGGCAAGACTTTCCGAGTCATCTATCAATATCCTGTCACTTCATGATGCCCACCATGGTACTTCTTTCTTACGTGACTATCAATCAGATGCTCCGGGTAACCGTCTTGGTAAAGTAGGTGAAGTAAACTGTGCAGACTGTCATGGTGACAATGTCTCAGGTAACCTTCAAGAACCAAGACCTGTCGCAACAGGATATAAAGCGGTTAAAGCAAAACCTCTTTCTGAAGCGATCCATAGCTTCCACTTGGGTATGGTTCCTATGCCGGATGCTGCAGGCAGATCACAATCATGTCAATCTTGTCACCCTACACACTTCCAAAACCCTAACATGAATGATGACAGTAATCCATTCCGTGTTACAGACAGATACGGTGAAGGCCGATTCGCCAAAGGAGACATCAGAAAATCAGGAGGCGGATGTTATGTCAGACGTGATGCACACTCCAATCCTAATGCAAAACCTCCATTCTTCCTGAATGCTTATGGTAAATGGCAGCTTGAGAATGTTGCTACAAAAGATGAGCATGGAAAAGATGCCGGTGAGTTAAGAGGACTTTACTGTACAAACTGTCACACCAAAGTGGCTCAAAAAATGTATGCTTATGACGATATCAAGAATGACAGTCTGCAAACAGGAAAAACACTCAGAAACAAATCTTTAAAAGAGATCGTAGCAGAAGTTACCGGTGGAGATATGAAAAAATTTGCAGCTATTGCCGACCCTAAATCGACAGGGGACAACGAAGTACTCAGCTATTATGCAGACCATAAATCTGCAACACTGGTAAAAAATGTCGGTAAAGACGGTAAATTGGATCTTAAACCGTGGAATCATCCAAAAGGGGGAGATGTACCATACAAAGCTGCTTCAGGCGGTGATGACTGGTGGCTGTCTGCCTCTGAACCACATTGTGCAGATTGTCACTTGGCACCATTTGTTGAGCAAGAGACCGGTGGTAAATACTTCCCTATCGATCAGCCGAACAAATACTCACTCTATAGATATTCTAAGGCACACGGAAACATCGCATGTCAAACATGTCATGAATCAACCCATGGTCTTTACTCTACCCGATATGACGGAGATGAGAGATCGGTGGATGTAACAACACATCAACAAGCACTGCAATACAGTCCTGATGGAAAATATGCCGGACCTGTAACCTGTTCTGCATGTCATACAGTAAATAAACATGGGGTGCCTATGCAACTTAAAGGTACAAAATATGAAGATGACTATTGGGCATCAGTAACACTTGCTCACTTCATGAGAGAAGGAGACCAAAAACTTTCAGTAAAAGAGTTGGTTAAAAAGTATCCTTATAAAAAATCAACCCGCATTGTTGAGGATGGCTGGAAATAGTCTTCTCAGTTATCGCATTTAAACTCTCCTTTACATCCGTAGAGGAGAGCTCTTCTTACAATCTTATTTTCTTCAGTATTTAATATCAGAATTATACGATACAATAACTTCTAAAAATAAAAATGGGTAATGGATGTTTGAAAAACTATTAAGATTCTTTGTCAATAACAGCAGACTGAACTATTTTCTATTTATCCTGGTTTTTCTTTCAGGCATTGCGCTTTATATAAAAACACCCAAAGAAATATTCCCCTCTTTTGAACTCGATATGGTCTCTGTCAATGGGTACTATGCAGGATCTTCTATCGATATGCTGGATAAAATGGCTGTAAAAGAGATAGAGAGTGAAATTAAAAATATCGACGGTATCGATAAAATGGCAACTGTCATCTCTGCAGGCAAGTTCAACATTATTTTAGAACTGGAAAAAAGAGTCGATAAATACAATACCGCAGATAAAGTCAAAGATGCCATCGCACTCAGCAGACAGAATCTGCCCAGTGACATGGATGAACCCAGTGTCAAAGTCCTGGAGATCAAAAAAGATCTTATGCGTATCGCAGTTTCATCCGATCAAGCTTCACATAGTGAACTCATAGCTGCTGCAAACAAACTAAAAGATAAAATCAGCCTTTTAAAAAATATTTCTGAAATTTCCATCTTCGGAGATTCAGATAAATATTATGATATTCGTCTTCATAGTGAAAAGATACGTGCATTGGGTCTGGATGAGAACAGTATCATCGCTGCACTCTCCGGACTTTCCTACATTTTTCCCATAGGAACCATAGAAGACAGCCAAAAAGGGCACTATTTTATCTCTACCTATAATGGTCCCAAAGATGCACAAAAGATGCTTCAGAGCCGGATCATGGTTTCAGGTAAAACACTTTACCTGAAAGATATCGCGACCGTTTCCAAACGCTATGAAGACAGTGCTACAATGTTCTCCATAGATACCAAACATGCTGTTGACCTCTCTGTTAAACAAAGCAGCAAAGGAAATGCCTTAGAGCTTTCAAAAGCCATTATGGACCTTGTAGAGCAAAGTAACATAACAGGCGGTAATATCACCTATACGATCCACGATGACAGATCTGAAGCGATCAAGGATCGTCTCAATATTGTCATCTCAAATATTTTACTGGGTCTCATTCTAATTGCTCTTTTGGTAGCACTTTTGATCAACAAACGCATGTCTTTCATCATCTCTTTGGGTATTCCTACCTCTTTTGTGATGGGTGCGATCTATCTCTATGCTGCGGGATACTCCATCAATATGATCTCTCTGATCGGGGTACTCATCGCACTGGGGATCATTGTTGATGATGCCATTGTTGTAAGTGAAAATATTCAGCAGCATATTGAAGAGGGGATGGAACCAAAAGAAGCTGCCATTCTTGGGGCAAAAGAGATGTTCAAGCCTGTGACCATTGCTTCTCTTACTACACTCTTTGCTTTCATCCCCGCCCTTATGATGAGCGGAACCATGGGAGAAGTCATCAAACTCATACCTATTGCTGTATCTGTGCTTGTTTTAGCCTCTCTTATAGAGTCTTTTCTCTTTTTGCCTATTCATGCAGCACATGTCTTAAAAAAAGAGCAAAAGACCACATCATGGGAAAAAGCCAATCATTTATATAGCAGAATCATCCACTTTTTTATGCACTATAAAAAAACTTTTTTACTGCTCTTTATCATACTTGTACCACTTTTTATCATCATAGGTATTAAAAACAGTAAATTTCAAATGTTTCCGCAATTTGATGCCACTACACTGAGTATCACACTGAAAGCCAATGTCAACACAAAAACGGAAGAGACCATCCGGTACCTCAAAGCGATCGAAAAAGACCTCTATGAAAGAAAAGAGGAATTCTTTATTTCACATGTGGGTTCTGTTGCCGGATGGAGAAGAGACAGTGCAGGTAACTCTGAAACCTACCCTTATGTAGGACAGATCACCATTGAACTGCAAAAACTTAAAGCACAGAATTTTGTAGATAAGTTCATTACACCTACATTGAGTTTCTATTATGACAAAGAGGGGCGTACCAGAGAAGAAAAATCTGTTAAGATCGCAAACCGACTACGGCATTTTTTAGAAACACAAGCGTATAAAAAGAGATTTGATCTTTCTGATCTTGCTATCGTAGAGAAAAAAGTAGGTCCGATCAAATCTGATCTGAAGATCGGTCTTGTCTCGGATAATGATCAGAGAGTAATGCATTATGTCGAGAAGATAGAAGCAAAACTTCGCAGCATAGAGGGTATTGTATCGGTGAACGATGCCATGAATTACGGTGTGGATGAGATAAAACTGCAAGTCAACAGTTATGGAGAATCTTTAGGTCTCTCAGAACAAATGCTGGGCATCCTCCTCTCTAATGCTTATCTGGAGAGAAAAATAGCTTTAGCCTTTGACAGTAATAATCTGCTGGAGCTAAAAATTAGAAGTGAAGAGAAAGACTCCCTGGATGCACTGAAGAATTTCCAGATCAAACTTGACAGCAGCCAGTTTGTTTCACTTAAAGATGTCGTACATTTCAGGGTCATTAAATCATTTGAAAAGATCATCAAAGACAGTGGTGAGAAGAACTTTTATGTCTATGCCAATGTTGACAGTAAAAAGATCACAGCCACAGAGACACTTAAACAGATAGATCCTATTTTAGAAGAGGCAAAAAAAGAAGGTATCAAGATCATACTAAAAGGAGAGGAGGAGAAGAAGAAAGAGCTTAAAAATGACATGATGATGGCAAGTACGGTCGCCATGCTTCTTATCATGCTCTCGTTACTCTACCTTTTTAACTCTTTTAGAGAGACATTTATGATGATGTCCGTAATACCTTTTGCCTTTCTAGGTGTACTCATAGGACACTTCGCACTTGGGATCAATCTTTCCATGCCATCTATCATCGGTATGCTTGGTCTCTCCGGAGTCGTGGTCAATGACGGTATCATCATGGTCATGAATCTTAAAAAAGCACATAATATGGAAGAGATCTTCCTCTATGCCTCCAAAAGATTCAGACCCATTATACTCACTTCCGTCACCACACTCATCGGTCTGAGTTCTCTTGTCTTTTTTCCTACAGGACAAGCTGCCATTTTCCAGCCTATGGCGATAGCATTGGCATTTGGACTTGCCTGGGGAACAGTACTCAACCTACTCTATCTACCTGTTCTTTATACGATCCTCAATCAAAAAAAACTAGGGATTTAATATAGAGGTCTCTAATATACAGACCCATTCTCAAAACATAAACGATCCTGTTTGGAAATTAGTCTCAACCCTGTTTCGCCCACTGTTTTTTGCCTTATACAATGCATCGTCAACACGTTTTATTGTCTCTCTAACCTCTTCATGTCCATAGTAGAATGTTATACCAATACTTATAGTGATATGCTGGACCTGTTCAAAATATGCTCCCTCAACACGTTTTCTGATATGCTCTGCAATTGAGTTGATGATTTAACCTGCTCTGTAATGTTTCTTACTATTCCTTCAACCTCTTTTACTCTTCCCTCATCATCAAAAATGGGAAATTCAGTTACCTCAAGATAACGGATCGTACCATCTTTATGATGGACACTGATCTTATAAGGCGGCTGTGTTTTTCCGGCAATACTTTTTTGGGAATATCTTATTGCTTTTTTATTGATAAGATCATCAGTCAGATACTTAACGTGATGAATTAAAAACTCCTCTTTACTGTATCCCAAAATATCGGTGATTGAATCACTTAAGTATGTAAAAACTCTATCTGTATCGTATGTATAAAAGAAATAGTTACCTTTAAGATTTTCAACAAGCCGCTCATACTTTTTTTCACTTATTTCAAGCTCTTTTTTAGCTCTTGTCTCTAGTGCTTTATATAAACCTTGCATCTCTTTAGATGAAACATCTAAAGCATTTTCCAATAATTTACGATCATCATCGGCATCAATGTATGCTTGGTCTACAAGACTGATAAGTTTTTCAATTTGCTCTTGAGAGCACTTATCTTTTTGGTAGGCGATCTTTTTTAGCTGTCGTTTAAGTAAATGATGCATCATCTTCCCAGATCAGAGTTAATGTCATTGTTTGATTATACAGATCACATGTTCCGGACGGCAATGGTGATATAACCTGATGAAATTTTACCATCTGCTATGACCCAGTTTCTATAAAACGATCATCATCACCTGCAAGCCCACCGGTAACAACTATATCTTTTGAAATGACTGAATCAATACCACTTGTAAGTTTTGAACCATTAACCATAAGACCATCTGAAAGTATGAATATCGCTTTAAGGTCATCACCTTTAAGTGTATTGGCAATATTTACACCTCTAGAGAAAGAGTCATCAGCATGAGATAAACTCTGAGTTGCTATTTTTACTCTTGTAGTATCAAACTGCATAACAACTACCACAATACTCTCTTTTAAGAGTTCATCTTGAAGAATCTCTCCAGCAGTAGAAGCACCCATTATTTTTGAATTTGGAAAATGGGACAGTACTTCTTGTATTGGTTTATCTACTATCTCTTTTTTAGATGTCCCAAAAACAATAACTAACGTATCATTTGAATCTAAAGTAGAATCAAGTGGCATGTTCCATGTCCCTTTATAAGAATATATCATTAATTTCATAGATCTCCCCAGATACAAGAATATTGTACTCATTCTAACATAAATTTTTCAAATCTCTAAAATTTAAATACATTTAATAAAAATATAAATTGAAAGAAGAGGTAATCGATATAAAGCTATCTGTTTTTGATATTATACATATTCTATTAAACTACCTCTTACAACAGTAAACCCTTATACTTGATCATTTTAAATAAGTGATAAAGTTTTAATATAGATAAATATGATATAATTAATTCAAAATAATACTCGGAGATTTCCCCCTTATGAATGATCACAATTTAGATGACCTTATCATCGACAACATCAAACCTGAAAACAGCAGAACAAAAAGTTTTTTAACTATTGTTGCACTGCTGATCGTTGTTTTAATTGTAGCAATAATCCTTACAAAAATCATCCTTAAAGACCCAAATGCAGAGCAACTTGCTTTTGAAGAAACTCATACTGAGATGATCAGTCCAGAACTTACGTTACAGAGTGCTACTGAACCAAAACCCGTAAAAGAAGAGCCAAAACTTTCAAATATCATGGAAGCTGAACCCAAAGCACCTGTTCAAACAAAAGAAGTTATCAAAGAGAGTATCCAGACTCCTGAACAACCTGTAGCAAAAGCAAAAATCGAAAACAGCATAAAAAAAGCAGCCACGACTGAAGTTTCAGAAAAAAAAGAAGTATTGGCCCCAAAAGAGTCTAAAAAAGAAATAATTAAAGAAAAGGCACCCAAAACAGCAAAACCTCTTCCAACTAAAATCATAGAAAAAGCCAAGAAAAAGCCAACAGAAAAATCTGTGAATACCCCAACAATTACAAAGCCTGTTGTAGCACAAGATTATTATATTCAGGTAGGATCATTTCAAAAAACACCTAGTACACAATTCTTAAGCATTGTTAGAAACAGTGGTTTTAATTACAAGATCACATCTCCAACAGCAAATGGAACAAAGAAACTGCTTATCGGTCCATATAAAAACAGAACAGCTGCAGATATTGCTTTAGCAAGAGTTAAAGACCGTATCAACAAAAGTGCTTTTGTGATTAAAAAGTAGATATGATGCATAAAACAATTCTTTTTGACCAACTTACACCTGTTGCCCTCTATGGGAAGATCAAAGATATTTTTCCAAATGAGATCACCATGCTTTTTGAAAGTGTCGTCAATACCAGTGACGGGAACTTCTCATTCATTACCATAGGGGCACAGGAACGTCTCATTTATAAAGACAAGACCACCACATATATAGATCAGACCGGTACCGAAAAAATACTGGATGAAAACCCCTTTAGTTTTTTAAAGACCTATTATGCTTCCCTGGACAAAGCTGCCTATAAAGAAAAAGCATTGGAAGTCGGCTTCTCTTTTGTTGATGGCTTCATAGGTTTCATCGCTTATGATATGGTAAAAGTATTTGAACCTGTGCTTGAAGAGAGTATGGACCACCTGCTTGACCCGCTGAATACTCCGGATCTGGACCTGGTACGTCCAAAGATCATCATTGCCTACTCACATAAAAGTGCAAAACTTACACTGATCCTAAATGACAGCTCTATGCAGAAGGAGCTTAAAAGCATAGAGGACATTCTACACAATACCTGTACCCCGATGCCGCTAAAAGCTGTAGAATTGGAGGGTGAAGGAAGTTTCAGTATCGATGAAGAACGTTTTAAAACTCTTGTGAATGAGTCTAAAGAGAGTATACGTTCCGGTGATATCTTTCAGATACTTCTCTCAAACAGATATACACAAAAGGGAAAGATAGATCCTCTGAGTTTCTATAGAGTACTGCGTTCCAAAAATCCTTCTCCCTATCTTTTCCTGCTTGACTATGAGGATTTCTCCATCTGCGGTTCTTCTCCGGAAGTCATGGTAAGATTAACAGAAGGCGAGATACTTCTGCGTCCTATTGCAGGTACAAGAAAACGGGGGAAGAATGCCAAAAGAGATAAAGAGCTCGAGCTTGAAATGCTCAATGATCCCAAAGAGTGTGCAGAACACCTGATGCTTATCGATCTTGGGCGTAATGATGTAGGCCGGGTAGCACAGACAGGCACGGTCAAAGTAACCGATATGATGCGTGTTGAAAAATACTCTCATGTGATGCATATGGTCTCTGATGTGGAAGCACAGATACTGGAAGACAAAGATATGTTCGATCTTTTTGCTGCCACATTCACAGCCGGGACCATGACCGGTGCACCCAAGATCAAAGCGATGGAACTCATCGCCCAATTCGAAGGACTTAAGCGCGGTTTCTACTCCGGATCTGTGGGATATTTCTCTTTTAACGGCAATATGGACTCTGCCATAGCCATACGTACATCACTTATCAAACCCGACAGTATCACTCTGCAGGCAGGTGCCGGAGTGGTTGCTGACTCTATTCCTGAACTGGAGTACCTTGAAGTAAAAAATAAACTTGGTGCTCTGCTCTCCACCCTTAAAGAAATGGAAACACTTTAAAAGATGGCAAAAGAACTATTTGCTATCTTCGGAAACCCTGTCTCCCATTCCAAATCACCTCTTATGCATAATCTCTCTTTTCAAAGCTTGGATTATGATGCATGTTATACCCGTTATTTGTTAGAAGAGGGAGAAAAGCTCAAAGAGACTTTTTTTAAGTTAGGGCTTAAAGGCATCAACATTACAGTACCACATAAAGAACATGCTTACAATGCCTGTGATGTACTTGACCCATTTGCCAAAAAAGTGGGTGCAGTCAATACCATTGTTGAAAAAGAGGGAAAACTCTATGGGTACAATACCGATGCACCAGGGTTTCTAAAAGCCATCTCTGAGTTTAAAGGGTCTAAAACCATACTCTTCTTAGGTGCGGGAGGTACCGCTCAGTCTACAAGCAGCATCTTGCGTGATGCGGGATATGAAGTAACTATTCTGAACCGAAGCGAAGGAAGACTTGAACGCTATATTAAAGAGGGATTTCAAACCTACACTTTTGAGGATTTTATTCCACAGTCATATGACTTAGTCATCAATATGACATCTGCAGGTCTTGAAGATGACTCTCTCCCTGCTCCGGAAGAGATACTTGAACATGTGATTCCCCAGGCCAAAGCCTGTGTCGATGTGATCTATGGAAAAGAGACACCTTTTTTAAGACTGGCGAAGTCCTATGATAAACAAACCAAAGACGGGTCTGATATGCTGCTCTATCAGGGGATCATTGCTTTTGAATATTTTACAGATCACCGATTCACTTTTGATGAGATCAAATATCATATGCAAAAAACTTTCACACTATGAAAAAGGTTTTAACTCTCTTTATTGTCTTTCTGCTTCTTCTTTCCCTTCTCATCTGGTTCAGCTTACCCAAAATCACTTCCTACTACACACAACTTACAAAAACACGTGTGGGGCTGAACCTTGATCTGCAGCCGGAAGCACAAAAAAAGGCCCGCTTTGTCGGCTCCCAAAAGTGCAAAAAATGTCATGAAGAGAACTACCATGACTGGAAAGGCTCTATGCACTCCAAAATGATCCAAAATATCAAAGCCGACTCCTCTGTTGTCGTAGCAGACTTTTCAAAACTCCCTGATGATGCCGACTTTACACTGGCAGAGGCTGTTTACACCATAGGAAGCAAGTTTAAACAACGCTATATGATACCTGCCACCATCAACGGAAAAGAGGATTTTAGGCTTGGAAATTATCAGTGGAATTCCCAAACCGAAAAATGGCAGCACTTCAAACCCTATAAATACTGGTATAAAGACTCTTACCCTCATGATAACAAAGAATTTCCGACATCGAACACCTGTGACGGTTGCCACTTTACAGGATTTATGTCTACCGGAGAACGTGTTGAACCGGCCATTGCCTGTGAAAGTTGTCATGGTCCGGGAAGTGAACATTCCAAAGATCCGGACAACCCTGTTTTCAAAGCAAGTCTTTCTGATCCGATACGTACGAACGAAGTCTGCTTTCAGTGTCATATGAGAAATCGGGATAAACGTATCGAAACACAGAACCTCAATGCAAAAAAGATGTGGATGAATGCAAAAGATTATCCTGACGGATATGAACCGGGCAAACCGCTTATCAGCTATAAACTTCCGGCACCTTTCGCATTGGGGAAAGAGACAAAAGAGTTTTGGGCGAACGGGGCGGCAAAGAAGAACAGAACACAGGGGAATGAATATATCCACGACCGCATGTATAAGCACGGTATTACCTGTATTAATTGTCATGATCCGCATAAACTGACCAATACTGCCCAAAAACCTGAAGGCAATGATGCCTGTATAAAATGTCACTCCTTTAGTTCCATTATCGGTCCGCATCAGGATACACTTGAGCAGCATACACATCATAAAGCAGAGTCGAAAGGTTCCCTGTGTACAGAATGTCATATGCCCAAAACAGCAAAACATACAGGGAAATCACCTCTTACAGTACGTTCACATCTTTTTGATTTCACTTATCCTGCACAAACTAAAGCCTATGGAATGCCACCGGAAACAAATGCCTGCTATGCATGCCATAAAGATAAAAGCCTGGATGATCTGCAGGACAATCTCAAAGAATGGGGAAAACTGGAATGGGAGAAACTCGAACTCCCTCCGATAGGATTTAAATAGCTATTTGACTTTAATTAACCTTTGGCTAGTATAATTAAATAAAAAGGAGTCTACATCATGATCAATATCCTTATGATAGAAGATGATCCGGAGTTTGCAGAACTTTTAAGTGAATATCTTTCACAATTCGATATTAAAATAACGAACTTTGAAGACCCTTACCTGGGACTGAGTGCCGGTGTAAAAAAATATGATCTGATGATACTAGACCTTACCCTGCCCGGTATGGATGGATTGGAGGTGTGTGAGGAAGTCGTACGAAAATATGATATCCCTGTGATCATTTCCTCGGCAAGAAGCGATATTAATGACAAAGTACAAAGCTTTGAACTGGGAGCATACGACTATCTTCCCAAACCTTATGATCCAAAAGAAATGTATGCACGTATTATGGCGATTTTAAACCGGGTCAACAAAACACAAGGCAGTCAAAGCACACTGCCGAAAAGTGATTTTGAGATCAAAGGTGATACCATTTATTTTAAAGGCAAGGCACTTTCACTTACCCCTGCAGAATTTGAAGTACTTTCCTTGCTTGTAAAACATCAGGGCATCACCCAATCCCGGGAACAGATCATTAACACTTCAGGTACGATGAGTATTGATTCCCAAGGGAAAAGTCTTGATGTGATCATCTCCAAGATACGTACAAAGATCGGAGACAATAAGCGAATACAAGCCGTACGCGGTATAGGGTATAAACTTGTTTAAAGGCTTCAGCTCATTACGAAGCAAGATCAATCTTGTTTTTTCGATCACCCTGTTGCTTCTTGCTATTCTTTTCGTAGGATCGATCAAATATGACCATGCCAAATTTGAAGAGCGCAATGAAGCACAGGAGAGAGCAATTTCGCATTATCTTTATAACTATTATCTCAAAACAGGCAAGATAGACGAAGCATATCTTGAATCCCAGAATGTCTCTCTTATTAAAGACAAGGGACAGATAATACAGATAGAACGCTCTTTTAAAGAAAAAGGGAAATACAAACGTTATGCCGTCGATACCTATCGTCTGCAACGTATCATCCTTATCAATAATGATCGATTTAAACTTTTTTTAGAGAACAAGAACAGACCTAAATACCCCATTAAACGTATTGCTATTTTTTCTATAGTATTCCTTTTGATCATTTCACTCTATCTATGGATAGTCAAAAGTCTTAAACCCCTCTCCGTACTTAAAAAGAAGATCAAAACATTTTCGGAAGGGAATCTCGACATACAATGCACCAGTGATAAAAATGATGAAATAGCGGAAGTTGCCAATGAGTTCGACCATGCTGTAACTATGATACGGGAACTTCTGCAGTCACGCCAGCTCTTCTTGCGTGCTATCATGCATGAACTTAAAACACCTATTGCAAAAGGCCGGCTCATGAGTGAAATGCTTCCCGATGAAAAGAACAAAGCACGTATGCACAGTATTTTTGAACGTTTGAACCTGCTCATTGATGAATTTGCCAAAATAGAAAAGATCACTTCCAAGAATTTCAAACTTAATATAAAACCTTATAAAATGAGTGATCTTCTCGAAGCAAGTATAGATATGTTGATGGTAGAGAACCCTGCGCGGCTTATCACAGTAAAGATAAAAAAAGACTATATAGTCAAAGCAGACTTTGAACTCTTTACCCTGGTCATCAAAAACCTGCTCGATAATGCGATCAAATACAGTACGAATAAACATGTAACTGTGATCATCAATGAAAATAGAATAGAGGTCATTAACAAAGCAAAAGCCCTGAAAGAACCTTTGGAAAACTACTTTAAACCATTCCATTCCTCAAAAAGCGGCTTAGGTTTGGGGATATATATTGTCAAAAGTATTTTGGATATTCATCATATGACACTGAAATATCGACATGAAGAGGGTGAAAATATCTTTATTGTAGAGTAAATCCGGATCCGCTGAATTCAATGATCAGCGGAAAGGACAATGATAGAGAGACAGAAGAAAATATGTATCTCTTACTTGTCTGAATCCGTTATCGTATCAGAAAGCATGAATGCAAGTTCCAATGCCTGTGAAGCATTCAGTCTTGGATCACATTGTGTATGATAACGGCTTGCAAGTCCTTCATCCGTGATGGCACAGGATGTACTACCCGTACACTCTGTTACATCATTACCTGTCATTTCAAGATGTATGCCGGCAGCAACAGTACCCATCTCTTTATGAATAGCAAAGAACTGTTCCACTTCTGAGAGGATATTGTCAAAATCTCTTGTTTTGAAGCCTGTGGAACTCTTCTCTACATTTCCATGCATAGGATCACAGGACCAAACCACATTTTTCCCCTCATCTCTTACACGCTTAAGAAGCTTAGGGAAATATTCACCTATTTTACTTGCACCCATACGAACGATCAGATTGAGCCTTCCTTCTTCATTGTCCGGGTTAAGGGCATCAATAAGTTCAATAAGCTCATCTTCTTCCATACTTGGCCCTACTTTACAGCCAATAGGGTTCTGTATCCCTCTGAAATATTCAATATGGGCTTCCTTGAGATCTCTTGTTCTGTCCCCTATCCATAACATGTGCGCTGAACAGTCATACCATTCACCTGTTTCGGTATCTTTCCTTGTCAATGCTTCTTCATAGTTCAAAAGCAGTGCTTCATGTGAAGTATAAAGTGTTGTCTGATGAAGTTGAGGCATAGTGTCACTGTTCAGTCCGCATGCTGCCATAAAATTCATCGCATGGTCTATTTTATCACTCAACTCATCATATCGTTTACCCAGCGGATTGTCTTTAATAAAGTCAAGATTCCACTGGTGTACTTTGTTGAGATCAGCTAAACCGCCTCTTGAAAATGCACGCAAGAGGTTAAGTGTTGCTGCCGATTTGTTATACGCTTTGATCATATTATCAGGGTTGGGTACTCTGGCCTCCTCGGTAAATTCAATACCGTTGATAATATCACCGCGGTAACTTGGCAGTTTCACTCCCTCTACTTCTTCAAAGTCCGAAGATCTCGGCTTGGCGAACTGTCCTGCAATACGTCCTACTTTAACCACTGGCTTACCGGTTGAATACATCAACACCATATTCATTTGAAGCATAAGTTTAAAAAGGTTCTTTATGCTCTGCGCATTAAAGTCGGAAAAGCTTTCTGCACAGTCTCCTCCTTGAAGTAAAAATGCTTCACCTCGTCCGGCTTTGGCTAATTTCTCTTTGAGTCTTCTTGCCTCACCGGCAAAAATAAGTGGGGGGTAGGAACTCAATTCTTCTTCTACTTTTTTAAGCTGCTCTTCATCTTGATATGTTGGTTGTTGCTTTATAGGAAAATTTCTCCAGCTACTTGGTGTCCAACTCATAGGTTATCCTTCTAGGGGCTATTTCTGATCGCCCAAAATTAATTGGATGATTATAGCTTAAAAAATATGAAAAATGACTATGATTTGGAAAAAAGGTTTATTTTTGTGGATAATTTTTATCTTTTAATAGAAAGATGACTTATTCACCCCTGTGAATAGGAGGTGAATAAGTCTTATTAAATAATATAAAAAAGGAGTGAATAACTCTGAATTATTCACGCAATAACATACTGTTATTCACGTTATTTTTTCGCTATGAATGTTACAAAGTTCGCCCACTGAAAAACGGTATCTACTTGTTTGAATCCTGCATCTTTACACATCTGTATATTCTCTTCTATAGTGAATGGGATCAATACATTTTCCAATGCTTCTCTTTTTTGTGCTATCTCATATTCACTGTAGCCCTGCTCTTTCTTATAGTCATAATAGATATCTATAAGCACTTTATCCAGTTTTTTATCCTTGAAAACTACTTTTTCGGAAAAGATGAATATCCCCTCATCCTTCAATCCGGTATAAAGTTTTTTCATAAGCTCCATACGCTGCATAGGACGGATGAACTGCAGGGTATAGTTTGCCACGATCACATCTTCATCTTTATACTCATAGGTCAACATATCAGCAAGTTCCAATTCAATATCGGCACCAAAAGCCTGACACTTCTGCAAAGCTCTGTCCAACATGGCTTGAGAATTGTCCAAGCCTTTAAGTTGCATTTTTGTATGCATTTTACTATGCAGGTCCAGTAAGAACTTTGCCGTAGAAGAACCAAGATCCAGCACTTTTTTACCCTCTTCCTGCTCTGCCAGGATCAATGCTATGACCAATTTCCGTACCTCATCATAAAAAGGTACCGAACGGCTCAGCATATCATCAAATACAGAAGCCACGGCTTCGTCAAATTCAAATTTCTTCTCTATTTTTTTAGCAAATACTTTATCTTCTTTCACAACTCAGTCCTTATATCAAATTCCCGTCATTCGACAGAAGCCCTGCATGGCTACACTTCATTCCGACCATTCCGGTTCCAAAGCTGCAGACAACAAGCAGTTGTTGCCTGCTGACGCTTTTCACATCAAATTCAAATTTCTTTTCTATTTTTTTGGCGAATACTTTGTCTTTCATTATGATTTCTTTATGTTTTATTTTTATAATTATATTAGAAGTCTATTCCAATCAGTTGAAGAACTAAATCTTAACAATTTTTTATATATAATAATTTCATGGAAGATAAAAGTTTTTTATATTAGAATATAAGAATGGAACAACTCACTGTACTTATCGTAGATGATGATAAAATCACTACTTCTATCCTGAATCACATGTTAACCCCATATGCAAACACTATACTTACGGCATCTGACGGCCTGGAAGGATTTGATCTTTATCAAAAATATCATCCGGATATCATCCTTTCAGATATCAATATACCTCGTTTGAATGGGCTGGAAATGGTTGAACGGATAAGAAAAACAGATGAAGATGTAAAAATAGCCATCTTTACCAACTTTGAAAAAAGGGATATTCTTCTCAAAGCGATCCAGCTTGGTGTCAACCAATTTTTCTCAAAACCTTTTGACAGTAAAAGTTTTACAAAGATCATACAGCATCTTTGCAATGAAGTACTTGAAAAAAGACATATCAACCATGAGGTTCAAAGACAGCAGAACATACTTCATGCCATCAATGAAATGGCTCATAATTTTTTACAGAAATCTGATTGGCGAGAGACACTGCAGCAAGAGATGATGAACCTTAAACAGGCTTCTGAAATGTCATCGATCTTTATATACCAGAACGAACAGCATACGAATAATCTTCTGGCACATGAGCTTTTATATATCAATGATAATTCTGAAGCAAAAAGTAAAAAACATATCCATTACCGTAAGCATTGTCTCATGCGCTGGAAAAACAAGTTGGAAAAAAACCTGCCTGTAAACGGAAGCAGAGATGATTACGATAAATCAAAAAAGAAACTTTTGGACCTTTTCAAGATCAATTCTCTCCTTATATTACCTATATTCATACAAAAAAAATGGTGGGGTTTTCTTGGTATCGGCGATGAACACAATCAAATACTGAAAACAACCAATGTTGAAATGCTCGGTACGGCAGCATCCATCATTGGATCTGCTATTAACAACACATACAATCTTCAGTCACTTGAAATGTCTTCTGCCGTATTCAAACATACAATGGATGGTGTTTTAATCACAGATGCCCATAACAATATTATACATGTCAATGATGCCTTTCTTAATATCACGGGATACTCACTGTCATCTGTCATCGGAAAAAATCCCAAGATCCTGAAATCCGGAAAACATACTAAACATTTTTATCAAAAGATATGGGATAAATTAACTACGGACGGGTACTGGCAGGGAGAGATAACAAATCGTAAGAAGAACGGGGAGATATATATTGAATGGTTAAGCATCAATACTATCAAAAGTTCACAAGGTCAAATAGAAAATTTCATAGGTATCTTTTCGGATGTCACACATCAGAGAAAAGATGCCCATAACCATGCTTACCTGGCAACACATGATCCTCTTACAGGTCTTTCCAATAGACTTTTATTAAATGATAGATTAACACATGCCATCGATCATGCAGAAAGGTTCAACAAATGTATCAGTCTCATATTTTGCGACTTGGATAATTTTAAACCGATCAATGACACCTATGGACATACCATCGGGGATGAGATCCTTAAAAGAGTAGGAAATTCTCTTAAAGAAATTTTAAGAAAAGAAGATACGATCTGTCGTTTCGGTGGAGATGAATTTGTCATACTTCTTGAAGACTTAAACAGTTTTGAATACCTTGACAATATTTTACAAAGGATCAACAATCTCACCAATACACCTTGTGTCATAAATGGCAAGACTATCTCTATAGGTATGAGTATCGGTGCTTCTATTTATCCAGATGACGGGACTAAACCAAAAGAGCTGATACAGGCAGCTGATACTGCAATGTACAGAGCAAAAAATCGTGGTAAAAACCGCATAGAGTATTCTCAGTCGGACCTTAACGTATATTGTCTAAAAAAACAACAAAATATAAATTACTTACATAGTAACTTTGTTATTTAACCTACTTCATTCCAATATCTTTTTAGCTATTTCTATATCATCTTGAATTTGTATTTTCAGATCATCCAGGCTTTCGAATTTTTGATTTAGACGTATGAAGTCCAAGAACTTTAGTTCAACCTCTCCCTCTACTTTGCCTATCTCTTTATCCAACACATATGTTTCAACTGCATAGGAACCGTCTGTACTTACCCGATGTCCTAAAAAGCTTATAGAATCCAGCCATTCATCTTCTATCTTTGTTCGTGTTGCATAAACACCTTCTAAAGGAAGTTGGTAATGATCGACATCAAGATTAAGTGTAGGAACAAGTTCTTTTTTACCAAGTCCCTGGCCTTTAACCACTTCTCCATTGATAACATACTCTCTGCCTAAAAGTCTGTTTGCCATCTCTATATTACCCTCTCTAATGTACGCTTTGATCGTACGGGAGTGTACAGAAACACCATCAATACTTATCTCCTGTATGATGTCTACTTCACCCTCGAACAATACTTTAAGCAACTGGGCATTACCCTTCTTTTCTTTTCCAAAAGCAAAATCATATCCTATGATGATCTTTTTTAATTTCGGAAAATCCTTTTGAAGTTTTGCTACAAAAGCTTCTGGAGTCAATGATTTTATCTTATCAAAATGGTAAAAACAGCATACTTTTGAAGTATAAAGTGAACGTTTGTACCCAGGAGTCAAGTATCCGCTGTTACGTTCTATGATGACGATAGCATCGGCTTTTTCTATGAGTGTTTGATGGGCAATATGCATACCGTCAAATGAACCTATGGCTATAGATCGAATATCATTATTGAACTGCAACTACTTCTCCATCTTCACAAAATGATACAGATATTCCCGGTTACCCTCTTTACCTGCCACTTTTGAGAGTGCCTGATGTTTAAGTTCCCAGCCTAAGCTCAATGCTTCTGCTTCAAATGCTTCTTTCCTTCTGGCTATGGCATCTGCATCCTGCACTACACCTTTGCTGTCCCGCTTCACATCTTTGCCCACTTCAAACTGAGGCTTGTAAAGGATTACGATATCTGTTCCACTTTTACTAAGTCTGTCTATATCATCTGTTATCTGCAATATGGAAATAAAGGAGACATCACAGGTCAGCAGATCAAAAGCCTCATCACTCTTAAAGTCACGGATATCTGTCTCTTCGTGCAAAGAGAGTCGTTCTTCATTACGCAGAGAAATATGAAGTTGGTCTCTTCCTACATCCACACAGTCAAGTGATGCCACACCATGTTCAAGCACTATCTGAGCAAATCCCCCTGTACTTGAACCAATGTCCAACGCCTTTTTACCCTTGAAATCCATAGCATACTCAGCCAGAAAATTTTCCAATTTCCGTGCAGCACGACTCACATAGAACTTCTCATCAGCCACTTCCACTACAGAATTCTCATCTATCTTCGCAGAGGCTTTAGGCTTCCTGCCATCTACTGTCACATGCCCGGCTTTTATGGCATCTAACGCACGATTACGGCTCTCAAAGTAACCCTCTTCTACCAGGTATTTATCTAGTCTCATAACATCTCCCTCATTGCTTCTTCAGTTAAAGTTGTGACACCCAAACTCTCAGCCTTAGTTAACTTACTTCCCGCATCTTCACCATAAATGACAAAATCCGTTTTTTTACTCACCGAACCACTCACTTTAGCCCCAAGTTTTTCAAGCATCTCTTTAATGACACCACGACTTACAGACATCGTACCTGTAAGCACTACCGTTTTATCTTTAAAAGGATTATCTACTGCTTCCACTTTCTCCTCAACTGTAGGCTGCACCACATCAAAAAGCTTCAAGACAAGCTCACGGTTGACTCGCATGAACTCCAAAAGTGAATTTGCCATCTCTTCACCTATGCCGTCTATGGCGACTACCTCTTCGAATTTGGCATCCACAATACCCAGTCCGAATTCCAAAGCCAAAGACTTACTGGCTACCTCTCCAATGTGTTCTATCCCCATTGCATTGATAAGTCTGTAAAGCGGTGTTCCTTTAGTATTATCTATGGCTTGGAGAAGATTGTTGATACGTTTCTCTTTAAAGCCTTCCAAATGGACCAGATCTTCTGCTTTGATAAAGTAGAGATCTAAAATATCTTTAATGATATGCTCTTTGACCAGTATGTCAACGATCTTACTTCCCAGTCCATCAATGTTCATACACCCTTTTTTTGCAAAGTGGATAATGGAGTTCACCACTCTGTCCGGACAGTCCAAGTTTTGACACTTTATCAAAGTACCCTCATCAAGCAGTTCACTGCCACAAGTAGGACACTGGGTTGGTCTAGTTACTGGTATCTCAGAACCTGTACGTCTATCTTCAAGTACTTTAATGATCTTAGGGATGACATCTCCACTTCGAATGATGATCACACTGTCACCTATGCGTATATCTTTTCTTTCTATCTCATCAAAATTGTGCAGGGTTGCACGGCTTACCATCGCCCCTTCTATGTTGACCGGTTCTATCTCTGCTACGGGTGTGATAACCCCTGTGCGGCCTACCTGTAAAGTGATCGCTTCTATCTTTGTGATTTTCTCTATGGCTGGGAATTTGTACGCACACATCCACTTAGGAAATTTTACCGTATAGCCAAGCTCTTCTTCTTTGCTGATTTCATCCACTTTGATAACCATCCCATCCATCATCATAGGGATCTCATCACGCTTTGAAATAAGAAATTGGTAAAAGTCTTCTATCTCTTCTGAAGTATTGCACTCTTTGTTATATGGAGGTCTTAAAAAACCCTGCTCATATACAAAGTTCATCTTTTGCGATAATTTAGGAAAATTCAAAATATTTTCCCCCACTCCCCAAGGATAAAAAACCAATTTACGTTTTGCTGTCACAGAAGAGTCAAGCTGTCTTAAACTTCCCGCTGCTGCATTCCTTGGATTGGCAAAAGGTTGTTCCCCTGCTTCGAGTCGCTCTTTATTGATAACTTCAAAATCATCTTTACGTATGACCACTTCACCGCGTATTTCTATAAGCCCCTCATAATCTATTGCCAGCGGTACAGAACGAATAGTACGGACATTGTCCGTTACCTCTTCACCTACAACACCGTCTCCACGCGTAATGGCACGAACAAGCTTTCCGTCATCATACAGCAAATTCATACTTGCACCGTCGAACTTAGGCTCACAAAAATACTCGCACTTTCCTACATTTTTCTCTACTCTGTTCAACCATTCCTGTACTTCATCAAGAGTAAACACATCTTCCATACTCCACATACGTTTCTTATGTTTTGCTTTGGAAAATTCATCACGTACTACACCGCCTACACGCTTTGTAGGTGAATCTTCTGCTACTTCATCAGGGTGAGCAGTTTCATAGTCAAGCACTTCATGATAGAGTTTATCATACTCTTCATCTGCAGCGACAGGGTTGTCTTCAACATAATAAGCATGTGCCCATTTTTTAAGGATTTGTACTTTTTCCAGATATTGTTCATTTGTCATTTTTTATAATTTACTTTCACTTTTTTTCCATAAAATTTCGGCTCTGTATGTAAAATATACACATCTAAAAAAGCCTTGGCTCTAGCCAAATATTCTCTTGCTTTCATCCTATACGCAGCTGCTGTACCCGGGATATCTTTCGCCACAAAACCTATAGCTTTTTGTCCTTTGGCTTTTGCAATGAATAACGCTCTTTCAAGGTGAAATTTCTGAGAGATGATTATATAGTCTTTTAAATCAAAAATCGCTTCAGCTCTCACTATAGAATCAAGCGTTCTAAAGCCTGCATAGTCTTTAGTGATATATTTGGCTGGGACACCTGCCTTTAGCAAATCTTTATACATCGTTGTAGTTTCATCATAGTCTTTCGTACCATTATCACCGGAAACAACGATGGCTTTAACTTTTCCTGCCTTCCAGAGTGCCACAGCAGCACGGATGCGATAAGTATAAAAGTAGTTTTGCTTTCCTTTCGCAATATATTTACTTGTACCTAAAAGAAGAGCTGCTTTTTTTGGAGGAACTTGTTTGATATCAGTATAGAGGATAGATGTAGCTTGTTTTGAGATATAAATATCAATGGAAATCAAACCTATAGCAGCAAAAATGAAACAGAAAAATATCCATTTTATATAACGCATCTTTACCTTACGCTAAAGCTTTCAACACAGCCAAAGCCTGCACATGTTCTTTCACATCATGGCACCTCACAATACTCGCCCCGTTTTCCACTGCTTTCAGATGAATAGCCAAAGTCCCAGGTAACCGTTCTTCTGTTGGGGTAGAGATGATCTTGTCAATCATAGACTTTCTACTCGCTCCCACAAGTACTTCACATCCAAACAGTTTAAAATGTGCCATGTTTTTAATAAGTGTAAGATTATGCTCTAAGGTTTTACCAAAGCCTATACCTACATCCAAAATGATGTTTTCTCTTGAGAGTCCCAGAGTTTCACATTTTTCTATACGCTCTTCAAAGAACTCACTCACTTCAACCATCACATCATCATACGTAGGGTTTTTCTGCATGGTCTGTGGAGTACCTTGCATGTGCATGATGCAAAGTTTGGCATCATATTTGACAGCTAATTCAATAATGGCTTCATCATTTGCACCTGTAATATCATTAATAAGGGTAAATCCGCTCCTTAGCGCATACTCCACGACCAAAGGCGTATAACTGTCTATACTAAAGGTGGCTTTTTCATAAAGTTTTTGCTCTTTGATGATGTCACAGACAATCTTCATACGGTCTAACTCTTCCGCTTCACTGACTACATCCGCACCTGGACGGGAAGAGACTGCACCGATGTCAATGATGTGTGCACCATCGTTTATCATCTTTTCTATTTGGACTATGGCATCCTCTGCTACAAACCTGCTGCCTTCAAAAAAGCTATCGTCGTTGGCATTGAGGACACCCATGATCTGCGTGGGGTATGTTTTTACAGAAAGAAACTTTTTAAGTTCAGTAGCAACGGTTTTCAGTCCAAAAGGTTGGGCTAACTCTTTTCGAGAGAGTAACTCCATATGTTTTTTAGTCCCTATGAGTATGCAGTCATACATAGGTTTTTCGCACAAGATCACTCCACCGGGAACAGCAAGCTCTGCACCAATGCTTAGAGCATCTTGCTTAAGTATGTTTGCAGCAGGTGTTTTAAGGTCTTTAATGAAGAAGTAAAGCAACTCCATCTTCTTGGCCATGATACCCACACCACCATTCTCTACACCCAGTGCTTTGAGTGCTGCCTTTTTATCTGCGATGTTTCCGAGTTTATAGATATGCATATCAACCCTTGTAGGGTGCGTGGTGCCCAAAGGAAATGCCCTTGGGGTACTAACGCACCTTTGAGATGTTAGCCCTTACGGCGAAAGTTATATTTTATACAATATTTTATTACATGGTGCGTTAAAAACGCACCCTACAGTTATTTTATCGTTTTTTTCTTGCCAAAAGTTTCAAAAGCAAAGTATTCAGCACGAAGGCAGGAGGAGAGCCTAGGTCCAATGCAATAAAAGCATTTGAAAACAGTGTCAGCGTTTTTTCATCTAAATCATAACCTTGTGAATGGATAGCTTCTTTACTGATGCGTTCTACAAGTAATTTCATCGTTTTAGTATCTGTACGTTTATGAGTTTGTATAAACTCATACACTGTAGCCAAAGAGAGCCCTGCTACATCCAACCCTAATTCTTCTTCTTGTAATGCTTGAGAAAGCATAGTGATAGGCAACCGTGAACGTATGGTATCTAAGATAGTCGCCTTGCTTTGCGTCAGGATAATAAACTCTTTTCTAGGTGGCGGTTCTTCTATGACTTTCAAAAGTTTGTTCTGTACTACAGGAGAAAATGTTTTAGCGGCAAGCAGAATAACCGTAGTCTCTTCACTTGCCATGTAGGCTTTTTCTATAGCAAGTTTCGCATCTTCAACCAGAAAAGTGTCTTCTTTGATAATCTTAACGAAACGTTCCGTTGTTTTTGACTCTTCAAGTTTAGCGATGGTACCTTCTATGTCACTTGTGATGATTACCTGACTCACTAATGCAATACTCATGATTCTAAATCTAAATCACCAAAAAGAGCTTCTGAGATGGTCATATCAAAAAGTTTATAAAGTTGTAAGAGTTTAATATCTAAAAGAGGGTCAGAACTTCGAAGGGAAAAACTATTTTGTACCTCTTCATCCATGATCCATAAAAAGCTATCATCATTTCTATATGCTTCCTTGGTGAATGGATGGCCACCCTTACCGATATACCAAATATAATATCCATTCGGGTAAGAGATATCCAACATATCTTCAAGTAGCTGCAACTCTTGTGCAGAGGTTAAGTTCTGCAAATTTGGAAAAATATCAGTGAGTTGGTAAAAAGGTAAAAGCGGTCTGTTTTTTTGTAGCTCATTTACTCTACTCAGTATATATTTTCCAAACCATCTACGCGGTTCATCTGTAATGATCAGAACAGTCTTTCCCTCAAGTACTTGAGAAACAGCACTTTTAACTAAAGGTGCCCACTCATAGCGGTACTCTTCCATCCACGAGAAGCAGGACTCCTCCTCCCTTATAGTGTCAAGTGTCCATTTTAAGAGCTTCTGCATAAATCTTATTACTTATCTAACTCGTACGCTTCATGAAGTGTACGAATCGCAAGCTCTCCATATTTTTCATCGATCACCATAGAAACTTTGATTTCGGATGTTGAGATCATTTGAATATTGATATTATTTTCAGCCAATACAGTAAATGCTGTTGCTGCTACACCGGAATGAGATTTCATCCCTACACCTACCACGGAGACTTTACATACATGTTCATCAAAATCCATACTTTCAATATCATGATCAAAACTTTCCATCAGTTTTTTTGCATTTTCATGTTCACTTTGAGGTACGGTAAACCCAAGATTTGTTAAACCGTCTGTACCTACATTTTGAATGATCATATCTACGTTGATATTTGCATCTGCCAGCTTTGTAAAGATCTCTGCTGCGATTCCCGGTCTGTCTGCAACACCTCTAAGAGTTACTCTTGCCTGGTTTTTGTCAAGGACAACACCACTTACTAAAACTGCTTCCATATTATTGCTCTCCTTTGTTATCAATGTACCTTCATTGTCACTAAAACTACTTTTTGCATAAAGTTTGACATTCAACTTTTTTGCCAATTCTACCGAACGGTTCTGTAATACTTTGGCTCCTAAAGAAGAGAGTTCAAGCATCTCATCGTACGAAATAGTATCTAGTTTTTTTGCATTAGGCTCAATACGCGGGTCTGTCGTATAGATACCATCCACATCTGAATAGATCTCACACTGGTCTGCATGCAATGCACCTGCCAATGCTACAGCCGAGAGGTCTGAACCTCCACGCCCCAGTGTAGTAACTGAACCATTTTTATTAATACCCTGGAAACCGGCAACGATCACGATCTTGCCCTCTTTAATTGCATTTTGCATTGCTGTAGGATCTATAGATTCGATGCGTGCATAGGTATGTGTATCATCTGTGACGATCCCTGCTTGACGTCCTGTCATAGCTACTGCATCAAAACCTTTAGCCTGCAAAGCGATAGAGAGAAGTGCGGCTGTCACTCTTTCACCGGAACTCAAAAGCATATCCATCTCTTTTTTTGCCGGATTTGAAGAGAAGTGATTTGCATACTCTATAAGTTTATTCGTCTCACCACTCATGGCAGAGACTACCACTACGATATCATGCCCTTCTTCTCTTGCCTTGCTTACACGGTTAGCCACATTTTCAATACGGTCTAAACCACCTACACTGGTACCACCATACTTCTGTACGATCAACATTAAATTAAACCCTTTCATTTATGATAATGCTTTTTGAGCAAAGCCCAAAAAACGATACTGACACCGGAGCACACCTAAAGGTATACACTCCGATAAGTTCAGCAGTCGGCTCATGCGACTGGTCGCATTTTAAATCAAACCCTCTTGTATAAAATAATCAATCACTCTACGATACACTCTTCGTTTAAAATAAGTTACCTTTTTAAACAGGTTCTCATACGCTACAAACTCATACTCTTTAAATTCTGGAATATCATATGCCTGCAAGTCGATCATTGCATCCTCTTTAAGACGTACCAAAAAATATTTTTGGGTCTGTCCGTCAAAAGGATACACTTTTCCTCTTGCAACTTTTGGAAAATCATACGTGATCCATTCCGGGAACTCTCCCAAAATCTCCACATCATTACAACCAATTTCTTCTAACAACTCCCTATATAGTGCGTCATGAGGTGTTTCTCCTTCATCGATACCCCCTTGAGGAAATTGCCATGCATTTTTGATATCACTTCGGTGTGCCAAAAAAAACTCACACTTCTCCGGATATTTGGAAGAGAGTATCACTGCAGCAACATTTGGGCGATAACGCTTTTTGTTTTGCATACTTTACTCATTTCACTAACAATTACGACATTATAATATTCTAGATATTTAGCTCATGCCGTAAGATATATTTTTTTCTGGTAAAATTCTATCTAAAATGCGGTTATAACCATTTGAAAGAAAGAAAATTTGCTACTCTATATTCATATCCCCTACTGTGATTCAAAATGTCACTACTGCAGTTTCAACTCTTATGTCGATAAATTTGATACACGTTCTGATTACATGAAGGCACTTTACAAACAACTCTCTTTTGAACTTAAACGTTTTCATACGAAAGAAAAACAAATCGAGACACTTTTCATAGGTGGAGGAACACCCTCTACCGTCACACCTGAACTCTACACTCCTATCTTTGAATTACTCAAACCTTATTTACAGGACAATGCAGAGATCACTACTGAAGCAAATCCGAACTCTGCTACAAAAGCATGGTTAGGCGGAATGAAAGATCTCGGCGTAAACCGTGTAAGTTTCGGGGTACAGAGTTTTGATACAAATAAACTTAAAGCACTCAACCGTGCACATACTCCAAAGCAAGCCAAAGAAGCTATAATCCATGCGCGGGATCTTGGATTTGAACATCTGTCGCTTGACCTTATCTATAACTACAAAGGTGATACAAAGGCACTGCTTTTAAATGACATAAAAGAGGCATTTGAACTTCCTATAGACCATATTTCTGCCTATGAACTCACTATAGAAGACGGTACCAGATTTTCTTCTACCCCTGATGTACGCCAAGAAAATGAAGATCTTGCCTTTTTTGTAGCTAATAAAATAAAGAAAAAGGGATTTAAACACTATGAGATTTCTAATTTTGGTACATATCAAAGCAAACATAACAAAGGATACTGGCAACTGAAGAACTACATAGGGGCTGGTGCCGGTGCCGTAGGTTTTTTAAAAGACACCAGATTTTATCCGCAAACAAATATTGAATCTTATATCTCAGATCCTCTGAATATTACAGAAGAACTACTCAACAAAGAGGAATTATTTACAGAAAAAATATTTTTAGGCTTGCGAAGCAATATAGGTATTCAAAAGTCCATTTTATCAGAAAAAATAACCCGGAAAATGCAAATACTGCTTGAAGAAAACAAACTTGAATGTGATGATACACACTATTACAATAGTAATTTCTTTCTTAGTGATGCATTAGCACTCTACATTTTAGATTAATTTGTTAAAATACATCAAATTAAATCGAAGGTGTTAGATGTTTGGCATAGGTTTTACAGAAATACTCCTCATTTCTATTATCGCAATACTTTTTTTAGGGCCGGATAAACTTCCTGAAGCAATGATACAGATTGCAAAGTTTATCAAAGGGGTTAAAAAGACTGTGGGAGAAGCAAAAAGTTCACTTGAAGAAGAGATGAAAATCGCAGACCTCAAAGAGGAAGCGCTTAATTATAAGCAGCAGTTAGATAATGCAACCAATGAGCTCAAAAGCTTTAAAAATATAGATTTTGATGATCTTGAAGATATCACTTATGATAAAGAGGTATCTCCAAAAGAGAGCCCTTATGCTGAGGCTAAACCTGCGATGCAAGTAGAACCTAAAAGTGATACCGTGACTTTTAAGAAAAAATCTAAAAAGAAAGAAGAGCCGAAAGCTGACAATGATACACAAGAGAATAATAAAAAAACAGATGAAACCAAAGGTGATGCATAATGTTTGATGATTTAAGACCTCACCTTGCTGAGTTACGAAAAAGATTGGGGCTTTCAGTTCTCTCTGTTTTTGTTGCATTTGTCATTGCCTTTGTTTTTCACAATAGCATTTTAACTTGGATCACACAACCGCTTAACGATGCTCTTACTGAAGTAGGACGCATCATAGAATCTCAGGATAAAGCGACTTGGCACATGCAGACTGCTGAGCAAAACACTACCGTACAAATAACACAAAGTAGCTCATCTATAGTTGCAGAAAAGTTGCAGAACCGTTTAGACGAGGCTTCAAAAATAGCGGACAGCAAACTAAGTGTTTTACTTAAAGAAGCTGCATCTGCTGCCAAAGAGCTTAGCCAAACACTGCAAAAACTTGATACGAATGCAAGTCAAACCTCAGCAACGAATAACACTTTTATCGGGCAGATCACAACACACCAGGTAGGTGGTGCATTTTTCGTAGCCCTTAAAGTCTCTTTCTTTGCAGGACTCTTGGGAGCCCTTCCTTTTATTCTTTATCAACTTTGGCTTTTTGTTGCCCCCGGACTTTACAGCAATGAAAAAAAGATGATCATACCTTTTGTGGTGGGTGGTTCAGTGATGTTCTTCATAGGTGTCATTTTTGCCTACTATATCGTCACTCCGTTTGGATTTCAATTCCTAATTACCTTTGGATCATTCCTCTATACACCACTGATCAATATTGAGGATTATGTTGGATTCTTTACTAAGATCATGTTGGGCTTCGGACTTGCATTCGAACTTCCTGTTTTTGCTTATTTCTTAGCACTGCTTGGGCTTGTAACTGACCGTACACTGATTGACTTTTTCAAGTATGCTATGGTGATCATCTTTGTACTTGCTGCACTCCTGACACCGCCTGACATCTTGACGCAGTTACTTATGGCAGCACCATTGGTTATCCTTTATGGTATTTCTATCCTCATCGTACGTATGGTAAACCCTGCTCCAAAAGAAGAAGATGATGAAGATGAAGATGAAGATGAAAAAGTCTCCCGAACTACTTACTAAAAACTATGACTATGCACTCCCTGAGGGGTTCATAGCTACTACGCCTGTTCATCCAAGAGACCATGCAAAACTTCTTGTATATGACAGAAAAAGTGATACCATTACCCATACAACCTTTAAACATCTTTTAGACTTTTTACCTAAAGAGTGTGATGTATTTCTTAATGATACCCGTGTGATAAAGGCACGTATATTTGGGACAAAGGAGAGTGGTGGCAAAGTTGAACTTCTTTTTAACAAACCACTGGATGCCCACCATTATCTTGTACTTATCCGCGGTAAAGTAAAGGTGGGCACAGCTCTCTTTTTTGAAAATGATCTCGTTGCAACCGTTACTAAACTCAATGAAGATGGTTCACGTGAAGTTACCTTTACCCATAAAGGTGAAGAGATACGTTTTGAAGACCTGGTACTTGTACTGGATGAGATAGGACACATCCCTCTACCTCCCTATATGCAAAGAGAAGATAACAAAGAGGATGAAACAGACTATCAAACCCTCTTTGCAAAAAATGCAGGTGCAGTTGCTGCTCCTACAGCTTCTTTACACTTTACACCTGAACTTTTTTCTGCATTGGAGCAAAGACACCAAACACATAAAGTTACCCTGCATGTAGGTGCAGGTACTTTTAAACCTGTAGAAGTAGAAAAGATACTTGAACATCCTATGCATTCAGAGTATTTTCATATCTCCAATGAAGCAGCTAAAGTATTGGATAGCGACAGACCTATCTTAGCCATAGGTACAACCGTAACAAGAACGGTAGAATACTATGTGCGAACCCAAAAAACACAAGGAGAGTGTGACCTCTTTCTAAACCCACACAATCCACCTCAAAGAGTCACCCATCTACTCACTAATTTCCATTTGCCCAAAAGTACACTCATTATGCTGGTGAGTAGCTTCATAGGAAGAGAAAAAACGTTACAATTATATAAAGAGGCCATACAAAAAGAATATCGCTTCTTCTCTTATGGGGATGCCATGCTGATACTCTAAAGGAGCTAAAAATGAAAACTGTTTCACCCTTGCTTTTAGCCCTGCTTCTAGGCACGATCCTTTTTACAGGTTGTGCACAAAAAAAACCTTATCACTATCCAAACTATGATATTATCAAACCTGAAACCACCTGTAAACCTAACCGGAAGAACATTCAGGAACTGCTGCTTTCCTACCTGGGAAAACCTTATGTCTGGGCAGAAGAAGGGCCCAATGCCTTTGATTGTTCCGGACTCACATACAATATCTATGGTTCCATGGGTATAGAAATACCGCGTGTTGCAAGGGAACAGGCAAAAATGGGTAAGCGCATTGCCTTTAACAATCTTGAATATGGTGATCTTATTTTCTTTGGATCGACCAATAAAAGAAGCAAACGTATCAACCATGTAGGTATCTATCTTGGTGACGGATGGTTTGCACATGCAAGCAGTAAAGACAGAAAAGTCACTATAAGTCATTTCGAAAAAGAACCACGTTATCTGAAACGCATGAAACTCTGTAAGCGTTATCTCAGTATTGATGAACGGGCGCGATATATGACTTGTGATGCACCGCTTAAAAAAATGAAAATTACAAGTAACCGCTATACAACACCTTGGCAAACCGGAATGGCATTACCTGAAAAGGCAGTGCCGTAATTTACTTCATTTAGGCAAGTTTAAAGGCATTCACCTATAATAAGTTTATGAAAAAATCAATCTATATACTTTTACCTATTCTTGCAATGCTTCTATTTACGGCATGCAAACCCCCTCATCATCCTAAAAACCCTAACTATAGTATTAAAAAACCTAAAGTTATCTATAAACCCAGTAAAAAAAACCTTGATAAAATGGTTAAAAAACTTAATGGAAGTCCCTATGTGTGGGCAGAAGAGGGTCCCAATTATTTTGACTGTTCCGGTTATACCTATTATATGTATGGAAGTATGGGGATCGAACTGCCGAGAGTAGCAAGAGAGCAGGCAAAGGTAGGAAAGTATATCAAACCTGCCGAATTACAATATGGTGATCTTATCTTCTTTGATACTACCAAAAAGCGAAACGGAAAGATCACACATGTAGGTATGTATTTGGGAAATGGCTGGTTCACCCATGCGAGTACCACAAAATATGAAGTGGTCTATTCCAACTTAAATACCTCAAAATACTATAAAAAAAGATTACGTATCTGTAGAAGATATTTACCTGATCATAAAGAAAAAACCCGTATTGCGGGTACTGCAACTCCATGGAAAACACAGCCTCTTCCTCTGCCTGCGACCCCAATCCCTGCAGCACAACCTGTTGCTGCTTCAGGTGGACCTTCTATTGCCCGACCAGTCATAGACAGCACTTCATCAGGAACATATTATGTACAGGTAGGGTCTTTTAAGGGTAGGCCCAACAGTGCATTACTCTATACAATAACACGGAATGGATACAAGTATAAGATAATTCAGTTTCCAAGAAACGGAGTACAGATATCAAAACTTCTCATAGGACCATATAAAGATAAAACCTCTGCTCTGGAGGTTTTACCGAAAGTCAAAGCCAACATAGAGAAAACAGCATTCATTGCTGAAATACTCTAAGGCAATCATATGGGAAAGTTCTCACCTAATAAAGTCTGTCCTTGCGGCAGCGCGAATAAATACAAAAAATGTTGCAGTATTTACCATAAAGGTGCACTTCCGCCTACTGCCCTGCTTTTAATGAAGTCACGCTATTGCGCTTATGCAGTAGGAGACAGTAACTATATCATAAAGACCACACATCCTGATAATCCTGACTATACCGCCGATATAAAAAGTTGGAAAGAATCTATCTTAAGTTTTAGTAAACAGACAAACTTTTTGAGTTTGGAGATTATTGATTTTATCGATGGGAAAGAAGAAGCTTTTGTTACTTTTAATGCCCGACTCTCTTCTGGTGATTTAAAAGAAAAAAGTCGATTTTTAAAACTAAGGGATCAATGGTTCTATGTTGATGGAGAGTTTTTATGAGCCATTATTGCAGTGCAATATAGTGTTCAATAGATTCATTGAGTTTACAAAGTTCTTTTTGATAGGTATCTATATAATTTTCAAGTAATTCTTGTTTATTATAGAGCATACATTGATTAATCTCATTTATAAGTTGATACATATCTTTTGCTCCTATAGTCCCAGTTAACCCCTTCATATCCAAACATAACATTTTAATCTGTTCATAACGATGTTCTCTCACTAATTTTGCAAAAAGTTCACTACTTTTACCATAAGCATCCATAAACTCTTTTAAGATTTCTATATAGAATGCTTGATTATTATTTGAGTACCTGATACCCGCTTGAATATCTAAAGCATCTATCTGTTCTACTATTTTATAATGTTGAACTTTTTTCCCCTCATTCATATCTGTAACAAACATTTTAAAAACAGTATAAAGTTTACCAATGTTTAATGGTTTAGTTAAAAATGCATTCATTCCACTCTTAAATATCTTTTGCTTTTCACTCTCTAATGCCAAAGCAGTAAATGGGTAATCCTCCCCTTTCCCAACCCCTCTAAAAGTAGAGGTTAAGCTACAAGAGCC